>Ga0209163_1000112_pt1 | contig 191932 bp, 162 predicted proteins | sample MTBAKSrepl2MetaG_FD_187457 | JGI IMG/M metagenome (GOLD analysis project Ga0209163, IMG submission 187457) | Enrichment culture microbial communities om Arthur Kill intertidal strait, New Jersey, USA, that are MTBE-degrading - MTBE-AKS2 (Arthur... | ecosystem: Environmental > Aquatic > Marine...
GGATGGACACGGCCCTTTGCGCCGCGGCCAAGGCCTCGGCCCGCCGGCCCAAATCACTGTAAAAACTGCCCAGATTGCTCAGGCTCATCGCCAGGTCCGGCTCATAGGCCGCCGGGTTGGCCCCGGCCAGACGCTCGTGGATGGACACGGCCCTTTTAGCCGCGGCCAAGGCCTCGGCCCGACGGCCCAAAGCACTGCAACAGCCGCCCAGATTGTTCAGGCTGGCGGCCAGGTCCGGCTCATAGGCCGCCGGTTCGGCCGCGGCCAGACGCTCTCGGATGGACACGGCCCTTTTAGCCGCGGCCAAGGCCTCGGCCCGCCGGCCCAAATCATTGTAACGATTGCCCAGATTGTTCAGGCTCGCCGCCAGGGCCGGCTCATAGGCCGCCGGATTAGCCGCGGCCAGACGATCATAGATAGACACGGCCCTTTGCGCCGCGGCCAAGGCCTCGGCCCGCCGGCCCAAATCACTGTAAAAACTGCCCAGATTGCTCAGGCTCATCGCCAGGTCCGGCTCATAGGCCGCCGGGTTGGCCGAGGCCAACCGCTCGTAGATAGACACGGCCTTCTTCGCCACGACCAAGGCCTCGGCCCGACGGCCCAAAGCACTGCAACAGCCGCCCAGATTGTTCAGGCTGGCGGCCAGGTCCGGCTCATAGGCCGCCGGTTCGGCCGCGGCCAGACGCTCTCGGATGGACACGGCCCTTTTAGCCGCGGCCAAGGCCTCGGCCCGCCGGCCCAAATCATTGTAACGATTGCCCAGATTGTTCAGGCTCGCCGCCAGGGCCGGCTCATAGGCCGCCGGATTAGCCGCGGCCAGACGATCATAGATAGACACGGCCCTTGCCGCCGCGTCCAAAGCCTTCTCCCGACGGCCCCCAGTGCTTAAATACCCGCCCTGGTTATTAAAAAGCCGGGCCCGTTCATCATCCGCTTCCGGACTTTTGGACAGTTGGGACAAAAGAGACCGGCAGACCTCGGCCCCCCACCGGGCCAGGGCTGGATTCTGGACCGGCATTTGTCTTTCCGCGGCCAATAGTTCCCGCGCCGGACGGCCCCGGACCAGGGGGGCGATCCAGTCCTGGACCGGAAATTCGGCCAACCCGAACAGGTCCTGGGCCAGACGGACCAGTCTGGTCCAGACCTCCGGCCCGGCCAGGTCCAGGACCCTGGTCAGGGTCAGAGGCCGCGTTTTAGGTTTTTCGTTTAAAATCTTGGCGGTGAAGGCCGAGGCCAAGAGATCGGGCCGGATGGGGCTCAGCACGGTGGGGCCGGCCTGGTCTTCGTGAATCAAGACCCGGCCCAGGCTTTCAACAACCAGGCCCGGCGGGAGGTTGGGGTAGCCCAGGTCCGTGGCTTCCTCCTTCAAGAGCTTCAGCCAGGCCGGGTCATCCATGGGCCAAGGACCGGTCAGGCCCAGCAGGGCCGCGGCCCGTTCGACCAGGTCCACCAGGCCGGGCGGGCTGTCCCCCTGGGCGAACAGGCGCTGGAGGTATTTTCTTTCCCGGTCCGTGGCATCTTTCACCAAGTCCTCCCGCCGCCACTGGACCAGGTATTCGGCCCGGCCTTCAAAGCAGGCCTTCAAAGCGGCCATCTGGAGATACAGGGGCCGGCCCCCGGTGTTCAGGGCCAGGAGTCTTAGGTCCGGTTCTGCCGGGGTGGGCCAGTCCGGGGCCTTTTGTCCGGTTAGGCCGGCCCAGCGGTCCAGGGCGGCCCGAATGATCCGGACCAGGTTGGGGGCCAGTCCTTCTTTTTCGGCGGCCGGCGGTTCCAATTCCAGAACCGGATCGCCGGCCGCGGCCAGGTCCCGGCCCCGGACCCCTTCCAGGTGGTGCAGTTCCTGGACCCAGCCTTGTCCCGGATCGGCCGCGCGTTCCAGGAGCAAGACCCGCAGGCCGGAGGTTTTTGCACCGTCTTGGATCGCCCAAGCCCATTCGGCGCAGCGGGTCAGGAATTTTTTCAAAAGGTCCAGCTTGCCCGCGGCGTAGTCCACCAGGACCAGGGTGGGCCGGGCCGGGACCCAGCGGTCGAATCCGGGGTGGCTGATCAGGCTTTCCAGCCCGCCCCGGTCCAGGAACCCGGCCGCCCAGTTTAACTTTTCGGAATTCAAAGCGAATTCCTGGGCCAGGCGGGTCTTGCCCAGGCCGCCCTGACCGATGAGCACTTTCCAGCGGAACCGGTCGGGGCGGTCGCGCCAGGCGGCCAAGTCCTTCATCTCCTTGTCCCGGCCAAACAGGGGCACAAATTGAGATTCCGGCCGCAGCCAGGAGCTGGGCGGTTCGTCCGCTTGGGGCGCCCGCAATTCCAGGGTCAGCTTTAAGGGGGGCGCTTCCTGAAAGGTCAACGGCTCGGATTCAATTTTCAAGGACCAGACCTGGTCCGCGTCACGGGGGTCGAACTCGTAGGCCCGGTACCGGAAACGGTTTTCCTCCAGGCGGATCAGCCGAAAATTGTTGAAATGGCCGGCCCCGGCAAAGGCGGCCCCGCCGGTCAGATGCCAGGCCCCTTCGGCGATCCGGTCGGCCCGCCGGACCGGACCGTGGGTGTGGCCGGTCAGCAATAAATGGCAGCGCCGTGCCAGAAAATCCCAGGGACTCGGCCGATTATTTCGGGCCTGAAGCTCGGCCTCATGGAGCCAGTCCTGGGGATGGTGCATCAAGACAATGGTCGGCGGGGCTAGCGGCAGGTCCTCCGGATGGGGCAGAATGCCGTCCCGGGCCATCTGCTCGATCCAGGGCAGCCCCAGCCATAACCGGGTTTTATCTTGTTTATTCTTGGCCAACCAGGCCGAGTTGACGGCTGTTACCCGCAGACCCTGGTGGTCCCGGCGGCCGCACAGATAGTTTTCCCGGCCGGCCAGTCTATAGGGCGGCAGGCCCAGGTCGCGGCAGAAAGCGCTGAATTTTTCGAACGGTTTCTGGTAATGGACAGGTATCTCCGGTCCGGTCAGGACCCGGTCGGCCTGGGCCGCGCTGCGGGGACGTCTGTTTTTTTGAGCTAGAGACCGGATTGAATCATGGTTGCCCGGGCAGAAAAAGACGGCTTCCGGACCCAGGCCGCCAAGGTCCATGAGCTGTTTCAGCCAAACCCTGGCCTCTTGGTACTCCGCTTCGTATCCGAACCAGCCCAGGTCCCCGGTCACCGCCAGGTGGGTGGGCCGCCACTCCGGTTCGAGCTTTTTCAGACAGCGGAACAAACCGTCCAGGGCCAAGCCCCGGTCGGCTTCCCGCGCTTGGTCGCCTTTCCAGCCGAAATGCAGGTCGGACAGGTGAAGGATGACCGGGGTTTTATCGGTCGAGTCGGTCATGGGCTTCAGCCCCGAGGCTTATGATCGGACCAATCACAAAGCCCCTAGCCAAGGAATTAGTCGTTCAAACCGGTTTTCTGTGAACGCGCCCCTCGATCACTTTGATTATGCTGGTATTATTAAAAAAGGCTTTCGTTCTGTCAATAATATTCCGGTCCCGGTCCGGTCCGGGCGAGGGACAGGTTCTTCCCGGACCGTTTTATTAGGCCGTAGGCAAAAATTGCCTTGTGTCGGGAGGCTCAGTTACGGACCAAGGTGAAACCGTGGAGTCGGAGCCGGCCTTGAACCGGGGGGGAATCCGGGGCGTTCTTGGCCGGCTGGCGGGACTGTTCCAGGGAAAAAATGCAACAATGACATATCTTTATGGTCAGGCCCGTCAGGCCGGGGTTGTAAGGAGTCAAGCGGCCGCAGGCCGGGCAATACAGGTGCATCTTGGCCTTTTCTCCTTGCTTATCGATCCTGGCTCCTATATAGTTAGGGCAAGGAACATGCCAGAACTTGAGCTGAGCCGACCGGGGAGATCGTTGGCGAATAATCATTGCCATTTTTTTTTGACCGGGTACAATTATTCAAAGACGCTGAATCAGCGGGAAGCGCGGACGTGAAAGACCAGAATTCGTCCCCGCGTTTTCCAATCCCTGAATTTCACAAGGGAAAAACATGGAGCCCATAAAGAAAAAAGCAAGTTTATCCGGGACGATCCGAGATCAGGCCACTGAAGAGTACCAATTCAAGATCGGCGACATTCTGAAGAAAGAGGGCCAGATCACCTCCAGGCAGTTTGACGAGGCCATAGACCACATCAAAAAACACGGCGGTTTTGTCGGGTCTTATCTCCTCAGAAACGGCGACATCGACGAAAACACCATCCCCAACGTCCTTTCCCGAAAATATAACTATACCGTAGTCAACATTGCCGAGCGGGAAATCGAACCCAATGTGGTCGGTCTTCTGCCCTATGAGTCGGCCAAGAAATTTTTCGCCTTCCCGGTCAGGCTCAAGGACGGCGTCCTTCAAGTGGCCATGACCGAACCGACCAACAACCATGCCGTGGATGAAATCAAGGCCATTGTCAAGGTCCCGGTCTCGGCCTGCGTGGCCGCGGAAAAAGACCTCCTCGAAACTTATAAAAAATATTACAAAATTTCCGACGAGGAATATCGGTCTTTATCCGGGGAATCGGGGGGAGAAGAAGAAACTCAGATGAGCGTCGAGGAGATCGACGACTTCGGCTCCCTGGTCTCGGAGGCCGCCGACGATTTCATCGTCGCCGACAGTGACGACGACGACAGAATCGTCGACCAGTTTTCCGCTTCGGACGCCCCGATCATCAAACTGGTCAACGGCATCCTGGTCAAAGCGGTCCAGGACGGCGTCTCGGATGTTCACATCGAGCCGTTCGAGAAAGCTTTTTATGTCCGCTACCGCATTGACGGCGCCTTGTACAAAAGCATGAATCTGCCCCTGGAGATCAAGAACGCCCTCATCGCCCGTTTTAAGATTCTGGCCAACTTGGACATAACCGAAAAGCGTGTTCCCCAGGACGGTCGGATCAAGCTGAAACTAGGCAAAAAGAAGGAAGTCGACTTTCGCGTTTCCGCTCTCCCCACCCTCTTCGGCGAGTCCGTCGTTCTTCGTATCCTGGACAAGTCAGGCCTGAACGTGGACCTGACCAAGCTGGGCTTCACCCAGGAAGACCTGGCCAAGTTCATGCGGGCGGTTTACCGGCCCAACGGCTTGGTCCTGGTGACCGGGCCCACCGGTTCGGGCAAAACCGTGACTTTGTATTCCTGTCTGACCGTCCGCAACACCGAGGACGTAAAAATTCTGACGGCCGAAGACCCGGTCGAGTTCAACTTCAAAGGCATCAATCAGGTCAACGTCATCAAGGAAGTGGGCATGACCTTCGCCAGGGCCCTCAAGGCCTTTCTCCGCCAGGACCCCGACATTTGTATGATCGGTGAGATTCGGGACATGGAGACCGGGGAAATCGCCGTCGAAGCGGCCATGACCGGCCACTTGGTCTTTTCGACCTTGCACACCAACGATTGCGCCGGCACGGTCACCCGCCTGGTGGACATGGGCGTCCAGCCTTTCAACGTAGCCGCCTCCCTGGTCCTGTGTACGGCCCAGCGCCTGCTCCGCCGCATCTGCCCCAACTGCAAACAGCCGGTCACCAAGATCAGCGCCAACAAACTGCTGGAAGCCGGTTTCGACAAGTCCGAGTTCGCCACCCTCAAGCTTTACGAAGGCAAGGGCTGCGCCAAATGTTCGGGCACCGGGTACAAGGGCCGTTTGGGCTGTTTCGAAGTCATGGAAGTCACTCCGAATTTGGGGGAAGCCATCGCTTCGAACGTCAACGAATCCCAGCTTCGCAAAATCGCTATTAAAGAAGGAATGAGAACTCTTCGCCAGGACGGTTTGATCAAGGCCAAACAGGGTCTGACCACTTTGGACCAGGTTTTGGAAAAGACGATTCTGCAAAAGGAGAGCCTGCCGCCTTACCTGCTCAATCCCGATGAAATGGTCTTTGAAAACGGCGACACCATCGTCAAGGAAGGCAATACCGACACCAATTTCTTTAAGCTGATTCAGGGGTGCCTGGAAGTTTACAAAGGGAGTGAAAAGATTGCCGAAATCTCCCAACCCAACGCCTATTTCGGCGAAATGAGCGCTCTTTTGGGCGGAAAAAGGACGGCGACCATCAGATCGGCCGGCCGGAGCATCGTCAAGGTTTTTCCAGGAGATAAATTAATGGAAACCCTTGAGGGTTACCCCGAGATTTCCAAGCAGATCGTCACCTCCCTGGTGGCCCGTCTGGAGACCAGCAACCAGCGGCTGATCTCGGTGGTCCAGGAGAAGACCGAAATGGAGCGCACCTTAAAGGCCGTAGCCCCGCAAGTCGCGGCCCAGAGAATGGCCTTTAAACAGCCAGGCCAGCCCCAACCCAAACCACAGGCCCCGCCCCAACAGGCGGCCGCCAATCAGGCGGCGGCCGCGCCGCGGCCGCTCAGACAACCAGGCGATCAAACTCAGGGCATTCGGGTCGCTTCAGCCCCCCAGCCCCCCCCGGGAGCGGCTCAAGCCGGCGGCGGCTCTCCGTCCTGAACCTTGTCTTCACCTTTCTCCACCCGGCGGCGGCCGGTTTTTTTGCGCCCGGCCTTGGGCTCGCGCCGAAAAGTCAAGGGTTGGTCCGGTCGCGGATCATCCGCCGCGTTGAGGCGTTCATAATGGGCTATCTGTTCGGCCATGGACATCTTGGGCCTCGAAACTTCGGCCGACCGGCAAAAACGACATCTGGCGTCGCTGCAAAGCTGGCAGAAGAAACAATCCGGACAGTCATGTTTCCTCGCTCCTTGCCCTGAAGGCAGGTCGTTGGCGCATCGAAACATCCCTAACCTCCTTGCCTCTAGATCAAATAATAAGACCTCCGGATGCGCCGGGCAAGGGCGCGGCTGAACTAAAAAGGCCTGAGCCGCTGTTAAAAAATGAACACCCCCTTGCCCTGCCATAGGGTGATTCCAGCCGATCCTTCAGTTGCCTCCGAACCGATTCGGCGGGACAATCCAATAGTTCTGTGATAGCATGAACCACGATTCGGGCCTGGGGCCTTTTCAAAAAAGCCGGGACCCGTGCAACAGAAGTGAAAATTGAAACCGACGAAAAGCGCGGCGATAAATAAAATCATGAGGTTCCGTCTCGGCCGGGCCGTTCCGGTCCTGGGTGGCCTGCTTTTAATCTTCTTGATCAACTGGCCCGGCCCGGTTGCGGCTCAGGACGAACTTTATAAACTGATGAATCCGAGCATGGGTAATCTCCGGTTTTCCGTGGACTACCAGGGGGATTATTATCCGGCCCGGGAGGTCGAGGGTCAGGCCCTGGACCTCGGCCTTACCAAGCACCAGGTCGAAGTCCTGGCCCCTCTCCGGCAGGACCGGACCCAGGAACTGGGAGTAATCGTCAAGGCCCAGGAGTGGACCCTGGAGACCGAGGCGATTCTGCCTGACAGCGGCCGGTCTCTGCCCGAGGAGATCCAGCAGGTCGGACTTGGGGCTTTTTATCGCCGCCGGGTGGCCAAAGGCTGGGCCTGGGGCCTGTTGGCCGGCCTCGACTCGTCCGCCGACCGGCCGTTCCATAGTGAAGAAGAAATTGTGTTCTCAGGCACGGCCTTTGTCCGGATTCCCCGGAACCGGACCCAGGCCTGGCTGGTCTTCCTGCATTACTCGAACCTGGCCGACTACTGGGACGGTCTGCCCCTGGGCGGATTCGCCTGGCAGTACCTGCCCTCGCCCCGAACCCAAATGCTCCTGGGCGTTCCGGTGGTCTGGTTCCGCCACCTGCCGACCAAGTCCACAAGTTTGAGATTGCTTTATCTCCCGCCGCAAACCGTCTCGGCCCGGGCCGGCTGGAGGCCGACCGAACGGACCGAAACCTATGTCGACCTAAACGCCACCCACGAGGGATTTTTCCTGACCGACCGCCGCGACAGGAACAATCGCCTTTTCTTTTACGAAACCAAGGCTCTGCTGGGGTGGAACTGCCGGGTCTCCGAAAACCTCAACCTGGACCTGGCCGGCGGCTGGGTCTTTGACCGGATGATCTTCGAAGGAGAAAACTTCGGCGACCGGGACCAGAACCGGCTCGATTTGGCAGGCGGTCCCATCGTCCGGCTGAAGCTGGAAGCCGCCTTTTAGGCCCCGGACTGTTTTTCCATCGTTGACAAGCGGACGCCCTTGGCTGAGAATAAAAGAAAAAAGCTGGAACGCCATGAACGAAAAGCCCATACTGGTTGAAATAAAACAGGGTCGGCCGGGTTTCGATCAATTCATCAACGCCTGGCTGTGTTCCGAGGAAAAGACGGTCGTGGTTGATGCAGGGTCGGCCAACAGCGCCGAGCGGCTTATAGAGGCCTTGGACGCCTTGAACGTGGACCGGATCGACTATGTTCTGCTGACTCACATTCATATCGATCATTCCGGCGGCCTGGCCCCGGTCCTGGCCCGTTACCCCGAGGCCAAGGCCGTCTGCCACGCCAAAGGGCTTAAGTTCCTGGTCGACCCGACCAAACTGTGGGCCGGCAGCCTCCAAGTCCTCGGCCAAGTGGCCGAGCTGTACGGTCCGCCCCGGCCGGTCCCGCCCGAACGACTCATTCCCCACGACCAGGCCGACATCCCCGGCCTGAAAATCATCGAAACCCCGGGACACGCCCCGCACCATCTCAGTTTTCACTGGCGAGGCCGCCTTTTCGCCGGAGAGGCCGGGGGCACTTTTTGTCTGGTCCAAGGCCGGGAATATTTGCGGGCCGCCACCCCGCCCCGCTTTTTTCTGCCCGAGACCCTGGCCAGCGTCGACCGCCTTCTGGCTCTGGACGACCAGCCCATTTATTACGGACATTTCGGCCGGGCCGATAGCTCTCATCTCATGTTAAACCGCTTTCGGAACCAGCTTTTCCGCTGGCAAGACCTCATCGGGGCCGAGATGAATCAAGATCGAAAAGACGAACTGGAAGAACGCTGCTTGAAAGCCCTGCTGGCCCAAGACCCGGAACTCGACGCTTATAAAATGATGGACGCCGGGGCCCAGGAACGAGAGAGGTTCCTGATCGTCAATTCTGTCAGGGGCTACATCGGTTATCTAACAGAAAACAGACAAGATTAAGAAAATATTCTCAGGACTCGGCCACCGCAAGCCGGGCTTGATTTACTGAAGGCCCCCGGTGGTCCCGCTTTCCGTCCTGTCGGTTAAAGAGCTTCGGCCCGGGGCATAGCTGAAGCTCCCGACCTCCCCTATGCCGAAAAGACTGAAGAAGACCGATATTTGGCGGTTGTCGGGCCGGTCCATGTATTCCAGCCTCAACCCCCAGCATTGACGCTGAAAATTCAGGGAATAATAGCTCTCCTTATCCTCTTCCACCATCAAGGAATAGCGCCGTTCATACTGAAAGGACAACTCATCGTTGATGGCCAGGTTTAATAAATAGTTAATTTCTTCATATTCATAATCTTCCCGGCCCGAGGCCAGGTAGGGTTCGAGATTGAGATCGTACCGGACTGAAAGGAAGTCGCCGCGCCTGTCCCGGGTCATGACCTCCAAGGATTGGTCGGTGAACGTCTCCGTATAAGTATCGAATTCGCTGATGGTCCGAGCCCAGAAATAAGGGCTGAAATCCATTTCCATTTCTATCTGCCAGGGCCGGTTAGGACGATGGGAATCCTCGGGATACCCAGGATAATGGGGCGACAAATCACGTTTGGCTTCGATGAAATCGTAGGAACGCCAGACGCCGAGGCGAAAAAATTCATAATATTCATATTCCTGCGCCCGCTTTTCGGCGTCTTCACCGACGGTCTCCGCCCCGGTCTCAACCGCGGTTCCGCCGGCCGCTCCCTGCTTCCTGACCTTGGCCGTCAAATAGTTGACCAAGCCGTAGCGAATCTGCTGTTGTTCGGGTATCCGGTCGTAGCCGTCAAAATAGGGCAAGTCGTTCTGATTTAGTTCCGAAGTGTAATATACGGCGATTTCCGGTTTTATCCGGTGCCGGACCTTGGTGATTGTTTCCCCGCCCAGATCAAAAATACGAGAAATATTGGTTGAAGCCGTCATCTGGGCGTCGTAGAGCTCGCGACTCAAAAAGTGATGGTTTTTTTCCGGATCGTCCAGGCCGTGGGGATAATAGAAGGTCTCTCTGAATCCGACCGAAGGCTCGAGATCAAGCCAGCCGTAGACCTTGGTCGGCCAGTAAAGCCGGGGATGGATGTCCAGCCGGTGCCCGGCCTCATCGGTCTTCCGGGCAAAATAAGTGTAGTTGGAATAACTTTCAAAAAAAAACGGCGTGCCCGGCAAGACCGTCCGGGCAAAACCAAGGTCGATCTTGGGCAGCCTCTGGGTGGTGGCCAGATTGTCCGGGTCGTTCAGGTTGTCCGTATATTCCAGGGAAGCATTAAGGCTCATGTTATTGATCGCCTTGGTCGCCAGAAGGGTGTTTCGCCTCATGGGGTCCAAGGTCTCGGCCGGCTCCCGCCCGAATTCCTCCAAAAATTGCAGGCTGTTCCTGGTATAGCCGGTGAAGCTTGGATCGAACTCGTCCAGATATTTGGGGTCGCTGACCCAATCCAAATCAAGCCTGACTAAAAAACCGCTTTCCGTGGTCAGGTCAGACATGCCCCTAAACCAGTAGCGGTCCTCTTTAACCGTCGGCCCGTCAGGCGCCGGATAGTCGATGGTCGGCGGGTCCTGATCCCGGAGGTAGGTCAGCCGGTAATCCCCCTTGCCTCCCCAATCGTTGTACCGGAATTCCAGGCAGGTCTCCATGCCTCGATAGGCCATCCGCGTTAGATAAACGGTCATGTCCTTGCTGTCGGATACGGCCCAGTAGTAAGGGATGGTGAAGGTCAGGCCGTCCCGGGAAGAATCGCGCAGGTCCGGCATCAAAAAGCCGCTTTGACGCTTCTCCTTGACCGGCATCTTGAGCCAGGGCGTATAAAGCAAGGGGAAATATTTGGTGGAGAAAGTGACGTTCCTGGCCGTGGCGTAACCTTCTTTCTGAACCGTGATGTTCCGGCCATCCAAGGTCCAGGCCGGCCGCGGGCCGTCACAGGTGGTGACCCGGCCCTTGAGCAAAAACAAGGTCTCCGGGCCGGTCTTCTCAATCTCGTCCCCGGAAATGTAATAGTGGTTTTCCTGGAAAAACACGGTGCCGTCGTAAAATTTGCCGATGTTGTAATCGAGGTTGAAAATCAGACGCCGACAGACGATCTTGAAACTTTCCGAAGTGAAAATGACGTCCCCTTGAGCTTCGGCCGTCTGGCTTTCCGTATGAAACCTCACCCGGTCGGCCCAAATCACCTCGCTGCCCCGAGTCATTTTCACATGACCCATCGCCAGGTAAATTTCCTCTTTCTGCTCTCCCACGAATTGATCGGCCAGGATCACCCAGGGCTCCGGCCCGCTGGTGGTCATTTGGGCCTGCTGCGCCCCGGCGGCCGCGGGAGACAGGAGAGCGGCCAAGATAAAGGACAGCAGAGTTAAAATAATTCGGCCAGGACAATTCATGCTGGTTTGGTCCGATATAATTCTTTCTTCCGGTGACCCCTACGCCTGACGGGGACGTATTTTTCATACCATCAATGGCAATCCCGGTAAAGGGAAAGGTATTTGACCGGGGCGAATTCCCAGGACCACCATGGTCTTGATCCCGGCGGTCTGAATCGTATATCCTGATCAAGACGGGACCAGCCAGGGCGGCCAGGCCAAGATTCGGAAAAACTTGATAAAAGATGGTGCAGTCATGAATACAGCCGACGAGACTGAAAAAACCAGGAAAAGATACGACCGGGCGGCCGGCTTCTTTGACTTCATGGAAGGACCCATGGAAGCCAGGCGTTTCAGCCGATGGCGCGCCAGGCTCAGGCAGCGATTGACCGGAACACCGGCCCTGGAAGTCGGCGTCGGCACTGGCAAGAACATGCCTTACTACCCGCCCGGAGTAAAAATAACGGCCATCGACCTCAGTCCGCGGATGCTGGACCGGGCCCGCCGTCGGGCGGCTCTGCTGGGCCTCGAGGTGGACCTTTTGGAAATGGACGTCCAAGACCTTCAATTCGCCGACCAGACCTTCCATACGGTCTTCGCCACTTTCGTCTTCTGTTCCGTACCCAACCCGGTCCAAGGGTTAAGGGAGCTCCGCCGCGTTTGCCGGCCCGACGGTCGGCTGGTCCTTTTGGAGCATATGCGGCCGGGAAAGGCCTGGCTCGGTTCGGTCTTTGATGTCTTCAACCCGCTGGCGGTCAGAGTAACCGGGGCCAACATCAATCGCCGGACCATGGCCAACATCAGCCGAGCCGGATGGACCATCGAGGTCGAAGAGAACCTTTTCTCGGACATTGTCCGCTGGATAGAAGCCCGGCCCTGAACGCATCAGTCCCTGGACAGGCCGAGCCGGTTCGACTTGGAGTCCTTAACAAAAAAGAACGGCGGACTGGACTCCACCGGCCTGCCGGGGGCCAGGTAAATCTTTGCCATAATTGACGGATGGTGATAAAATTAATTTTTATACGATCATTCCGTTAAAAAAAGAGGCTTTATGAGCGAAAAATCCCTATCGGCTGACGGATTCGAAAGCCCCGGCGACATTCAAACCGCTTTCGCCCGGTATAAATACATTCTTCCCGACCACGCGGCCACGGTCCTTTTTCTGTCCGCAAGGCTGGACAAACCCATCCTGGTCGAAGGGCCGGCCGGCGTGGGCAAGACCGACCTGGCCCGGGTCCTGTCCAAGGTCCTGGACCGGCGACTCATCCGCCTCCAATGTTATGAAGGCCTGGACGAAGGCAAGGCCCTTTACGAGTGGCAGTACGGCAAACAGCTTCTTTACAGCCAAATCCTCAAGGACAAAATTTCCGAAATCCTTTCCGGACCCTCCAATCTGCCCGAAGCCATGGACCGGGTCTTTTCCCTCGAGGACATCTTTTTTTCCGAAAGGTTCCTCCAGCCCCGCCCCCTTCTGGCGGCCATCTCCTCTCCCCAGCCCGTGACCTTGCTGGTGGATGAGGTGGACAAATCCGACCCCGAATTCGAGGCCTTCCTCCTCGAGGTCCTGTCCGATTTCACGGTCAGCATCCCGGAAATAGGAACCTTGTCGGCGACCACCATCCCCAGGGTCATCTTGACCAGCAACAACAGCCGGGAGATGAGCGACGCCCTTAAAAGACGCTGCCTGCATCTCTTCCTGGATTTTCCCTCGCAGGAAAAAGAACTCGAGATCATCCGGCTCAAGGTGCCCGGCCTGAAAAATTTGGTCGCCCGGCAAATCGTGGCCATCATCGATCGCCTGCGTCGGATGCCCCTGAAAAAAAGTCCCAGCATCAGCGAGACCCTCGACTGGGCCGCGGCCCTGGTCTTCTTGTCCGCCGAATCCCTGTCGGAAGAGATACTCGATCAGACCTTGGGCGTGATCCTGAAATACGAGGGCGACCTGGTCCGGGCCAGGGAAATTTTTCCTGAACTCAAACGGGAGATTTTATAAGCGTCGTTTGCATCCGAACCAACGCTTCTAATTAGAATTTAGGTAAAAAATCTCGATCCGGGGACCATGGAAAAAGTTCTGACCAATTTCGTCGGCCGCCTTCGGCAAGCGGGCCTGAGCGTATCTCCGGCCGAGGCTATCGACGCCTTCGCCGCTCTGTCCCATGTCGGCCTGGCGGAAAGGTCCCGCTTCAAGGATGCCTTGAGAACCAGTCTGATCAAGCGCGGCCGGGACATTCCGGTCTTTGACGCCCTCTTCGACCTCTGTTTCACCGGTACCGCGGTCCCGGATTCACCGGCGGGCGAGCCGGAAGAATCGACTCCTCGGGAAGATGTCTCCTCCCACCTGGCCGAGATGCTGGAAATGCAACAGCCGGACCTCTCCCTGGTCACCGAAATGATCATCAAAGGTCAATTCGGCCCCCTGACCAAGCTCCTCTGGGGCAACAGCCGGGACTTGGGCCTCAACCGGCTGGAAAGCCCGCTCCAGCTTAACTTTTTCCTGCGCCGGTTGAGAAACGAACTCGACTTGGACCGGGTCCACCGGGAGGCCGAGGACTTTCTTCAGGAAGTGGAAAGCAGCGGGCTGGACCCGGAATATGTCAAAATCATGAGGGATCAAATAGCCCGGAACCTCCGGCGGGCGGAAAGTGAAGTCAGGCGGCTCCTGGAAAACGAGCTGGCCCAGAACCGATTTCTCTTCCTCCGGCGCATCGAAGAAGAAGACCAGGGGGAACGAAATCTGGCGCAACTGACCGACGCCGAGGTGCTGGAGATGCGGCCGGCCGTGGAACGGCTGGCCAGGCGGCTCAAGGAACGTCTCAGCGTGCGATTGAAGCACGGCGAAGAGGGACGCTTCGACATTAAAACCACCCTCCGGCAAAATATCGGTTACGGCGGGCTCCTGCCCGAATTGTCCTTCCGGAAAAAAAGACCGAATAAACCCCAACTCATCGCCCTGTGCGACGTTTCCCGGTCCGTCCGCAATTTTTCCCGGTTCATGCTCCTGTTTTTATACACCCTGAAGGAAGTGGTGGCTAAAGTCAGGAGTTTTATTTTTGTCGGCGACATCGCCGAAGTGACCGACTTGTTCCGGACCCACGACGTGGGCGAGGCCGTAACCATGGCCGCCGCCGCCCGGAGCCTGACCTATGTGTTTCGGACCGACTACGGGGCGGTTTTCTCTCAGTTCGCCCAGGAACACCTTAATATTGTCAACTCAAAAACCACCATCTTCATTTTGGGAGACGCCCGGAATAATTTCTATCATCCTCACGGCGAGGCCTTGGCCGAAATGGCCGGCCGAGCCCGTAAATTGATCTGGCTCAATCCCGAACCGCCGCCCAACTGGCGCATCGGCGACAGCGTCATGGAATTGTACCGACCGTACTGCACCGTGGTGGCCCAATGCGGCAACCTCAACCAGTTGTCCACTGTTATCGAGGAGAACCTGATCCCATGAATCTGGAACATCTGACCCAGAGCGTCTACATCGCCGCCGATGAGACCTACCAGGACGGCGAAATCATTTTCAATGAAGCGAGTTCCGGCGACTGGATATATATTGTCCTCTCCGGCGAAGTCGAGATATTCAAGATGGTCAGAGGCAAGAAGATCGTCGTGGACCTCCTCAAGAAAGGCGACATGTTCGGAGAGGTCAGTTTTGTCGACAAGCAGCCTCGGTCGGCCGGGGCCCGGGCCATGGGGCTGGTCAAAGTCGGGGTTTACGATCGTAACTTTTTGACCCAGGAATTCAATAAACTGCCTTCTGATTTTCGGGCCATCTTTGACGCCCTGGCCAGACGGCTCCGGAAAATGACCACGGTGGCCACCAACCTGGCCGGAAGGCGGAGCGAACGCACCCCTCAAACCCTGGCCGTTCAATTCAAGACCGACCAGGATTTCATCAACGCCTATTCCGGCAATATCGGCGGAGGCGGAATTTTTGTCCGCACCGAATATTTGCTCGAGGTCGGCGTCGAGGTCAACCTCCAGTTCAATCTGCCTGGAGACTCCCGGCCCTTCATCACCGTGGGCCGGGTCGCCTGGGCCCGCAAGGAGCCGGAAAAAGGACTGGGCGTTCAATTCGTCAATATGAAACCCGAGGACGAAGAACGCATCTATGCCTTTGTCCAGCGCAAAATCCGGGGCTGAGCCGTCGTGCCCGAGGCGTTGACCTGTCCCCATTGCCGTGGCGTGGTCCGGCCCTATCGGAACCCGGTCCCCACGGTGGACGTCATTATCCAGGTCGATGACGAGGGCATCGTCCTGATCAAACGCAAAAACCCTCCCCTGGGCTGGGCCCTGCCGGGCGGCTTCGTCGACTATGGCGAGTCTCTGGAACAGGCCGCGGTGCGGGAAGCCCGAGAAGAAACCGGCCTGGAGGTGGAACTGATCGGGCAGTTTCGGGCCTATTCCGATCCGGACCGGGACCCCAGGCAGCACACCATCACCAACGTCTTTTTGGCCCGGGCCGCCGGTCGGCCCACCGGCGGCGATGACGCGGCCCAAGCCGCCGTTTTCCCCCTGCATCGATTGCCTTCACCCCTGGCTTTTGACCATGCCCGCATTTTAGCCGATTATGCCCGGTTTAAAACCGAAGGGAACGTGGTTGTCCCCGAGAAAAGAGGAGCTAATCATGGAGGAAAGTAAATTAAGCCCTGAAGAAAAAAGGGTTCTGCTCGGTTTGGCCCGGACCGCCATCGCCGAAAAATTAAAAATGGCCCGTCACAAGGCTCAGGCGCCGGATTCGCCGGCCTTGTCCTCGGAACGGGGGGCTTTTGTCAGTCTGCACAAAGGCGGGCGTCTGCGAGGCTGTATCGGCAACTTTTCCTCCACCAGCCCTTTAACCCGGACGGTGGAAGCCATGGCCCAGGCGGCCGCCTTCGAGGACCCCCGATTCCCACCCCTGAGCCCGGATGAACTCGATGACGTGGACCTCGAAATATCGGTCCTCACTCCTTTGCGCCGGATAAAAGACTTGGAAGAGATCGAAGTGGGACGCCACGGCATCTACATCATCCAAGGCCCCTATCGAGGCGTCCTTCTGCCTCAGGTGGCCACGGAACAGGGTTGGGACCGCCAAGCCTTTCTGGAGAACACCTGCCTGAAAGCCGGACTCAAATCCGGCTGCTGGCGGGAACCCAAAACGGAAATCTATATTTTCTCGGCGGAAGTCTTCGGCGAAAAAGAGTCGGCCGAATCGGAATGAGATCATTATCAGTCGGGTTGACCATCGACCGACGCCAGGATGTGAAGCCCGCTTTGTGTCAACCTGACGGACAGCCGACCCCGGCGGTCGGTCTCCCTCGCTCAATCGTGGCGCATTGGAAGCGGATTCAAGCCCTCAGGGTATTCTTGGGCGGGATATTAAATTTTTCTCTCAGACACTGGGCCACATGGCTGGGCACCATGCCGGCGATATCGCCGCCAAAGGAAGCGGCCTCCTTGACGATGGTCGAACTGATATAGAACCATTTATAGTCGGTCATAAAAAAGATGGATTGCACATCCCGGGCCAGCCGGCGGTTCATCAAGGCCAGCTGGAACTCGTACTCGAAATCTGACATGGCCCTGATCCCTCGGACGATCACGTTGGCCTTCCGCCTCCGGCAATATTCAACCAGCAAGCCTTGGAAAGTGTCCACTTCCACCCTGGTCTCGCTGGCCAGAACATGGTGGAGCATATCTATACGTTCTTGGACGGTGAAAAGGTTGTTCTTCTGCGGATTTTGGGCTATGGCCACGATAATCTTGTCGAAAATTTTCATGGCCCTATTAAGAACGCTCAGGTGTCCGTGGGTGATGGGATCGAACGATCCGGGATAGACGGCAAGATCAGGCATGGGCGAATCTCCTGGGTGTCAATGGGTTTTGACGAATCCTTAGACACTTGTGACTCGTTCCATATCACGTAATGATCAACGCTTCAAGGATTTTCCCGGAACCTTCGGGACTTTTAATACTAAGTTTCCTTCATATCCCGAGGGAAGAAACTATCAGGTCACGGCGAGGTTCGTCGCGGGCGGATCGAAGCAATCTCATTTAATATCAAGAGATTGATTCGTCATCCCGCCATCGTCGGGGTTCCTGGCCATGACCTTGTTTGGTTACATTTGAAATATTATTCGGTATAACCGGTTTCGTTGCGAAAAGGCGATCCTGGGATCGACCCGGCGGCCGGCAAGTCTTCACCTTGACCACGGTTGAAAATCCGATATATTTCCATTGCCGGATAGAACGATCGGATGAGGTTCGATCGGTTCACGGGTTCGGTCGGCGGTCTTCCAAGACCAAAAATATTATCCTGGTTTGCCCATAAACCTTTTCCTTGACCCCGATCCAGGGGGAATGGAATCCAGGGGTCTCTTCTTTTGCGGACAATTCGGCTACAGCCTGTGAATCCGGGCCGGCCAGGCCCAGACGAACCACCAGGTCGAGGGTCGGGGCAATCAGGTTCTTTCCGTAAGGCGGATCGAGAAAAATCAGGTCGAACGGCCCGGATTCATCACCAAGTCGACCGGGCCGACCGGGCAGATGGGCCTGGATGACCCGGGTATATTGTTCAAGCAGCAGGCCCTGAATATTCCGTCTGATAACCGCCAGGGATGGGGGACCGCCGTCGACGAAGACCGCCCGGACCGCCCCACGGCTCAGGGCTTCCAAGCCCAAGGCGCCGGTTCCGGCGAAAAGGTCCAGCACCGAAGCGCCTTCCACCTTGCCCAGCACATCGAAGACCGCTTCCCGGACTCGGTCGGACGTCGGTCTTATAGCCAGGCCGCGCGGACTCGCCAGGCGGCGGCCGCGATATTTACCTCCCACGATCCGCATTTGTTTAAAATCCGGACAAAACGGGCGGGAACGGTCCCGCCCGAAATGAATAAAAAAAATCCCTTTGGCTCAGGCCGGATTGAAGACCCGGCCGCATACTTGCCTAGTCCTCGTAACTTCCGGCCGGCCCTTTGTCCGCGGATATCTTGGTCGCTTTTTCCCTGATCCTGGCCTCGGTCCACTCGGCCGGGTCTTCGATCCTGGCCGCCTTCGGCCCCAGATCGTAGGAACCGGCCTTTAAAATGGCCTGGACCCCCAGGGGCGCGGTGTCCTGGGCATTGAAAACATTGGTCAAAAGCCCGTACACAAAGTCTTCGACCCCTTTGGCCGCCCGCTCCCGAATCTCGGCCGGTTGGCGGAGCAGCTTGTTCTCGAAAGGCAGGTTGAGTTTCTTGTAATCCCCGGCCTTAAAGCTGCTTTTCCTGGCGTACTCGACCATTTCCGCCCACAGGTCCTCGATGATCCCGGCCTCGGGCAACTTGATAAACTCGCCGTTTTGGTCCAGTTCGGCGTTGCCGTAATCGTTGACCTTGACCCCCCAGGCGATCATCTGCAACGCCGTGGCCACGTTGGCCTTGGTGGTGTTGGTTCCCTGGGCGATGCGACGGAGACGCTCCGAACTGTTGCCCGAGGTGCCGTGCTGGGCTCCGGAGACCTTGTATTTTTCAAGAGCCTTATGAATCCGGGCGGTCAGCTCGACCTGAATCCCGGCCTCGCTTTCCTCGATGCCGTGAGTGGTCCCATTGTTCAAGGCGATCCAGTCCGGAAAAATGTCATGGGCGTTGAGCCCCTGAATCAAAAACAGGGCCTCCTCCACCGTGGACAGGCCGGCCTTGCCCTTGATTTCGCCCACTTCGGTCTCCAGGCCCGCCCACTTGGGCACATACGGGTTCAAGGCCAGGTTGGTCAGGAGGTTTTCGTCGTCGGGCAGATGGGACGCGTCGATGGCAATCGAGGTGATGCCCGCGTCGAACATGGACGGAATCTCCATCCTGGCCGCCTGGACGTCCTTGGCTCCCTTTATGCCGTAATGGTCGGCGTGGACGGCCACCGGCACGGTGATGCCCAACTCGTTGCAAACGGCGTCGACCTGCCGGGCCATGTTCCAATAGTTGACCGGGCAGTAAGCCGAAGCCCCACCCTCGGATTTGGCGATTTCGATGATGACGACGGAGTTGGCCCGCTGGGCCGCCCGAAGGGCCCCGCGGATAATGAAATGGTTCCGCCCGTTGGCCGCGATGGTCATGGCCCGGCCTTTGGCCAGCATGGCCCGATCGATCACCTTGCCGCTGACGATCAAGGCCTGGGAATGGGGAAACAGTTTGACGATATTGGGCGGACGCCCAATCTGGAGAGCCTTTTCAAATTCTGCGGAATACCCCTTTTTCTTCTCGGACATCTGTCCCCTCCGTTGGCGAGTGGTTATGAGAATTCTCAATTTACCTCACCTTCATCCATCCCCCGCCCCCTAAGGGGAGAGAGGGTCGGGGTGAGGGGGTGCGAAAACCTCAAAGAAAATTTTTTTCAGCCATTTCCTCCGAATCAAGACGGGCCGGCCCTCCATCCGCCCCACCCGAATCAACCGACTCTGAGCAGGTCTTCCGCCAAAAGCCCTTCGGCGATCTGGACCGCGTTCAGGGCCGCGCCTTTTCTAATGTTATCCGAAACCACCCACATGACGATGCCCCGGTCGCAGGAAAAGTCCTCCCGGATGCGGCCCACGTAAGTGGCGTCCCGGCCGGCGGCTTTAATCGCCAGAGGATACTCGTTCTTCGAGGGATCGTCCACCACAACCACCCCGGGGGCGGCCCTCAAAAGCTTCCGGACTTCCTCCGGAGTGATCTTTTCCCTGGTCTCCACCCAGACGGCTTCCGAATGGCCGTAAAAAACCGGAACCCGGACCGTGGTGGCCGAAACCATGATCGAATCGTCCCCCATGATCTTCCTGGTCTCGTTGACCATCTTCATCTCTTCCTTGGTGTAGGCGTTGTCCAGGAAGACATCGATATGGGGCAGGACGTTGAAGGCTATCTGATGAGGATAGACCTTGATCTCCGGCTCGCGCAGACCCATCAAGGCCCGGACTTGCCCTTCAAGTTCGCCGACGGCTTTTTGTCCCGTCCCGGAGACGGCCTGGTAAGTGGAAACCACGACGCGCTTTATTCCGACCGCGTCATAAATCGGCTTGAGGGCCACGACCATCTGAATAGTCGAGCAGTTGGGGTTGGCGATGATGCCTGGATGGCCTTTCAAGTCATGAGGATTGACCTCGGGCACGACCAGGGGGATATGCGGTTCCATGCGCCAGGCCGAGGAATTGTCCACCACCACGCAGCCGGACTCGACGGCCATCGGGGCGAACTCCCGGCTGACCCCGGCCCCGGCTGAAAAAAGTGCCAAGTCCACGCCCCTGAAGGAATCCTTTTTCAAAACCTCGACCGGAAACTCTCCACCATGAAACTCAACAGTTCGTCCGATGGAACGCTCGGAAGCCAAAAGTTTGAGTTCGGCCACCGGGAAATTGCGCTGTTCCAGAGTTTTGACCATCTCCCGGCCCACGGCCCCGGTGGCCCCGGCCACGGCGACGTTAATTTTTTTACTCATCTTTCCGCTCCTTAACCAATCCTGCTCCCCACTGACGTTATTTTAATGTCGCAAATATTTTACCACAAGGTCGCCGACCTCTGAAGTGGTATGACCCATTTTCCCGGCGGCCAGGGACTTGATGTCCCGGACCAGCGCCGTTTTGACGGCCTCCTCCACGGCCGAGGCGGCCTCCTTCCGACCAAATTCCATCAACAGCATCTGGCCCGCGGCGATGGCGGCCAGGGGATTGATCACGTTCAAACCGGTGTATTTAGGCGCCGACCCGCCGATGGGTTCGAACATGGAGACCCGGCCGGGGTGGATGTTGCCCCCGGCCGCCACGCCCAACCCACCCTGGGTCATGGCCCCCAGATCGGTGATGATGTCTCCGAACATATTGTCGGTCACGATCACGTCGAACCATTCCGGATTCTTGACCATCCACATGCAGATGGCGTCCACGTGGGCGTATTCGGTCTTGACCTCCGGATATTCGGCGGCCAGTTCATTGAAAACCCGGTCCCACAGGTCAAAGGCATAGGTCAAGACGTTGGTCTTGCCGCAAAGGGTCAGCTTCTTTTCCCGGCCCCGGTCCCGGGCGTATTCAAAAGCGTAACGCAAACAGCGCTCCACGCCGAACCTGGTGTTGATGGACTCCTGAACCGCCACCTCGTAAGGCGTGCCTTTACGCAAAAAACCGCCGCCGCCGGCGTACAGCCCCTCGGTGTTTTCCCGAACGACCACGAAATTGATGTCTTCCGGGCCTTTATCTTTCAAAGGGGTGTCCACCCCGGGGTAGAGGACCACCGGCCGGAGGTTGATGTAGAGGTCGAGTTCGAACCGGAGTCTAAGCAGGATGCCCTTTTCCAGGATGCCCGGCTTGACCCGGGGATGACCGATAGCCCCGAGATAAATGGCGTCCATTTGCCTGAATTCGGACAAAACCGAGTCGGACAACAGCTCCCCCGAGGCCAGGTAATGGTCTCCGCCCAGATTGTATTTCACGAAATTCAGTTCGAACCCAAACTTGTCCGCCGCGGCTTCAAGGACCTTGCGGCCCTCGCGAATGACCTCGGGCCCCGTCCCGTCTCCGGGCAGCAGAGCTATGTCGTAGATCGATTTCATGGTCTTTATTTTACCTCTTTTATTTTATCGGGAAACGCTTTTTCCGCCGGACTCCACGTAACCGTGAAATGAACGGGGGCATTTGCCGTTTGTTCCTTTCAGTCTAGCCGACAGAAGTGGATTCCTGCTATCGCCGAAATCATTATGCCCTTTAAGACACAACCGCGCAATGAAAGTCCGGTTACCTGAGGCGCAGTTATTTTTCCCGCCCGAGGTCTCTCAGCCGTCATTCCCGCGAAAGCAGGAACCCAGTCTTTGGTATGGTTCTTTTCTGGACCCCTGCTTGCGCAGGGGTGACGGGTGGAGCTTTGGGTCAGGTGAAAAAGATTCATTCAGTTTCGACTTTCAGATAAATGACTTATGGTTACCAAACGTCATTCCCGCGCAAGCGGGAATCCAGGCCACCCTTGACCGAACGATTCCGGCCTTCGCGCCATCCCGGCCCAAGTCCGCCCCTAAACCGCCTTGGCTTTTTTCTTCAACAGGTGCGGAATCAGCCCGCCGTCCGTCACCAGTTCCAACATGAACGGCGGGATGGGCTCGAAGGTGAATTCTTCTCCCCTGGTCAGGTTTCTGATCCGGCCTCCGGCCACGTCCACTTCTATCCGGTCGCCGGAAGCAAAACCCCCGGCCGCTTCCTCGCCCTCGATGAGAATCAAGCCCGTATTGAAGGCGTTGCGGTAAAAAATCCTGGCAAAACTTTTGGCCACCACGCAAGGCACGCCCGAGGCCTTGATGGCCACCGGGGCGTGTTCCCGGGAGGAACCGCAGCCGAAATTCTTCCCGGCCACGATCACGTCGCCGGGTTTGACCCGGCCGGCAAAGGTCGGATCGGCGTCTTCCAGGCAGTGGGCGGCCAGTTCGGCCGGGTCGGTGGTGTTAAGATATCGGGCCGGAATGATAGCGTCCGTGTCCAGGTCGTCGCCGAAAACAAACACATCCCCTTTGAACTTCATGGCGCGCTCCTTAGAGGTCGTCCGGGCCGATGATCCGCCCGGCCACGGCCGAGGCGGCGGCCACGGCCGGGTTCGACAGGTAGACTTCGCTGGCCGTATGGCCCATGCGGCCGACGAAATTGCGGTTGGTGGTGGCTACGGCCCGTTCACCGGGGGCCAGGACCCCCATATGACCGCCCAAACATGGCCCGCAGGTCGGGGGACCGATCACGGCCCCGGCGGAAAGGAAGGTCTCGAGAAGGCCTTCCTTCAAGGCCTGGCCGTAGATTTTTCCGGTGGCCGGCAGAATGATTAAGCGGACCCCGCTTTTTACCCGCCGGCCCGCCAGGACCTCGGCCGCGACGCGGAGGTCCTCGATTCGGCCGTTGGTGCAGGACCCGATGACGGCCTGATCGATGATCACGTCTTTGAGTTGAGACACTCCGACCACGTTCTGGGGCGAATGGGGCCGGGCCACTTGCGGTTCCAGACCTCCGACCTCATATTCCCGGACCTCGATGTAGGCGGCCTCCCGGTCGCTTTGAAAGAAGACCGGCTCGCGCTCGGACCGGCCGGCGACATACCCCCTGGCGACTTCGTCGGGCGCGATGATCCCGTTCTTGGCCCCGGCTTCGATGGCCATGTTGGCCATGGTCAGACGGCCGTCCATGGACAGATTTTCAATGGCCGAACCGGAAAACTCCATGGAGCGGTACAGGGCCCCGTCCACGCCGATGTCGCCGATGGTCAGCAAGATCAGGTCCTTGCCGCCGACCCAGCGGGGCAGGCGGCCGTGGTAAACGAACTTCATCGAGGCCGGGACCTTGAGCCAGATCCGGCCGGTCAAGAATATTCCGGCCAGGTCCGTGCTGCCCATGCCGGTGGCCATGGCCCCCAAAGCCCCGTAAGTGCAAGTGTGGCTGTCAGCGCCGATGACGAGGTCGCCGGGGAGAACCAAACCTTCTTCCGGCAGCAAGGCGTGTTCGATCCCTAACCGGTCCAGGTCGTAGAACTTTTTTAGGCCCTGCTCACTGGCGAAACGGCGGACCATTTGGACCATTTCGGCGCTCTTGATGTCCTTGTTGGGAACAAAGTGATCCATGACCAGGACAATGCGGTCGGGATCATGAACGTGTTTGACCCCGGCCGAGTGGAAGACTTCGATGGCCATGGGCGCGGTGATGTCGTTGGCCAAGGCCAGATCGACCTTGACCTCGACCAATTGGCCGGACTTGACTTCCTCGACTCCTGCGTGGGCGGCGATGATTTTTTCCGTGATGGTCTGAGGCATTTTTCGTTCTCAATAGAAAGATCGATAAGGGTTTTGTCTCATGGACTCGAGGCGGTTGAGCCCGTTGATATAAGCCTTGGCGCTGGCGACGATGATGTCGGGGTCGGCCCCTTGTCCCAAAGCCACCAGGCCGTTCTCTTCCAGACGGACGGTCACTTCTCCCTGGGCGTCCGTCCCGCCGGTCAGACTGCTGATGCCGAAATGAAGCAGTTTGCTCCCGGTTTTGGTCATCTCGGCGATGGTGTTGAAAGTTGCGTCCACCGGCCCGGTGCCGAATCCGGCCTGGGAGACCTGCTCGCCGTTGATCTGGATCGAAACCGTGGCCGTGGGCCGGACCGTGTTGCCGGCGCTGACATTCAGATAAAGCAGCTTGTATTTTTCCGGCACCCGGACCAGGACGTCGGCCACGATGGCCTCGAGGTCTTCGTCGAAGACCTGTTTTTTCTTGTCGGCCACCTCCTTGAAACGCTTGAACAAGCTGTTGACGGCTTCTTCATCCAGGTCGTAGCCCAGGCTTTTGAGCTTGTCCCGGAAGGCGTGACGGCCGGAATGCTTGCCCAATATCAAGTCGCTTTTCTTGATCCCCACGTCCTGGGGCCGCATAATCTCATAAGTGTTCGGCTCTTTCAAGATTCCATCCTGATGAATGCCCGATTCGTGGGCGAAGGCGTTGGCCCCGACGATGGCCTTGTTGGCCGGGACGGCCAAGCCGGTGACCGTGCTGACCAGCCGGCTGACCGGAAAAAGCTCGGTGCCGACGATCCTGGTGGCGAAATCGTACCGGTCGCGCCTGGTCCGCAGCAGCATGGCTATCTCTTCCAGAGAAGTATTGCCGGCCCTTTCGCCGATGCCGTTGACCGTGACCTCGACCTGCCTGGCTCCGTTCATGATCGCGGCCAGGGAATTGGCCGCGGCCAGACCCAGATCGTTGTGGCAGTGAACGCTGATCACGGCCCGGCCGATGTTGGGGACATGTTCAATCAGATATTTAATCAAGGCCCCGAACTCATCGGGCACGGCGTAGCCCACCGTGTCGGGCACATTGATCACCTTGGCCCCGGCCGCGATGGCCGCCTCGAAAACCAGGGCCAGATAGGCCGGATCGGTCCGGGAGGCGTCCATGGCCGAAAATTCGACGTTGGATGTATGGCGGCAGGCCTGACGGACCGCGGCCGCGGCGATCTCGAGGACTTCTTCCCTTGACTTCTTGAGCTGCCGGGTCAAGTGAATGTCCGAAGTGGAAACAAAGACGTGGAGGCGCGGATCGGCCGCCTCGGCGATGGCCGCCCAGGCCGCCTCGATGTCCTCTTCGTGAGTCCGGGCCAGGGCCGCCACCTGGCAGTGCTTGATCTCCCTGGCCGCCAGCTTGACGGCTTCGAAGTCGCCTCGGGAGGCGGCGGGGAATCCCGCTTCGATCACATCCACCTGGAGTCGCTCCAAGGCCTTGGCCACCCGGACCTTCTGGCTGATGTTCATGGCGGCGCCGGGCGACTGCTCGCCGTCCCGAAGCGTGGTGTCAAAAAAGTAAATTCTCTCACTCATCACTTCCTCCCCCAAACGGGTCTTTGGTTTGATCCCGCCGCCTGGAATCGATTCCTTCACCCGAAGGGCCTGAATATGAGACAAAAAAAGCCCCGCGGGATGTCCGGCGGGGCTGTTAGCCAATCTTTGGTAAGTTAAGCGGCTACAAACCTCCCCGCCTCCCGGGCAGAAGCAGGCCCAGCAACAGAAGCAGAGAAGTGTTCATAGCCTTGGTCATGTTTTTTCACCTGGCAAAATTAAATATCACCAGACCCCAAATAATGTCAAGTTTTTTTAAATAAATAGGTTTTCACCCAAAAACCGGGCAGGGAATAAAAAAAACCGGCGGGCAAATTGCGGCGGAGAGAGGTAAAAATTCGGCGCATTTGAAACGGAATTTTTTTATGGGGCCGGCCGAACCCGGACAATCCAGGCCTTCTTGCTTCCGCTCCGCTTGCGGGTGTATAGACCGATTATATCGGTGAATATCCGAGCCGGTCGAAATCAATTTCGAACTACGGGGGAAATAAATGAATCTCAACCACGTGGCCCTGGTGGTTTCATCCAAGGAGAACGCCGAACATTTTTTCAGCCGTCTTTTGGGTCTGGAAATAATCCGGACGCAGACGGTTCCGGCCGATCTTTCCCGGCAGCTTTTTGACCTGCCGGCCGAATACTCGGTCATCCTATACGGGAACGAAGACTTCCGGGTGGAAGCCTTCATTCCGCAAAAAGGCGCTCCCGGCCCTCAGCCCGGACCGCTCGCCCACCTCTGCCTGGAAGTGACCGGCCGGGAGGCCTGGCTGGACCGGGCCGCGGCGCTGGGTCTGGAAGTCAGGCGCGCTCAAAAAGGTGAATCGATAGTGGTTTTTGTGAAGGATTTTGACGGCAATTTGTATGAAATCAAGGAAAAATCCACCCTCTCCGGCCGCCCCAGTGGAAGGCTTTAATCTTTAATGATCCCGCCCGTCTGATTCTTTTAGGTAGCGCCGCTAAAAGGCTTAACTTTTTTTGGAGGTTATCGTCTGAAAAGAAGAAATTTGCTGTTTGACCCTAGTGCTTTTACATTTGGGGCAGCGAAATTTTTTCCTTTCATATTCGGAAACGCTCATAATGAGGGAAAACGGTTTGTTGCATTTCTCACAGATGAACTCATAAGAGGGCATCGTCAACCTCCCTGACCATTATAATTAAATTATGTCTCCGACCAAGATTCAATATAACAGTTTTTTCCTTCAATGTCAAGATGTTAAATAGGATATTTCCCGGATTCCGGGTCGTCCCCGCCGATCAATCGTCATCAAGCCCATCATGTTTTTCCAAACTTTTCAAATCATAACCGGCTTTCCGGTAATCTTCCAGGGCCCTGGTTTTCAGCTCACCGTCTTGGGTATGCTCGGCCTGCTTATCGGCCAGTTCCGCGGCGTGGCTCCACAGGCCGGCCTTTTCGTAATCAGTGATCTGCCGGGTCATCCGGACATGGTCGTCGGAAGACTCAATTACCGCGGCGTGACATCGGGAGATGATCTTCCTGACCTTTCGGCCGCAACTAGGGCAGGATTTCAGGGGGTTCTCGTGGATGCCCTGAATAACCTCAAAGGTCCTTTGGCATTTTGGACAAGCACTGTCCGGCTCCAGCGTCTGATATTCGTAAATGGGCATGGTCTACACGTCCTTTGAGCCCGGTCAATCGACGTCCATTGAAAACCCTAGTCGTCGTTCCGCCGTATTAATAATATAATACAAATTTGAACCAGTAATATAAAGATTGACATTTACCCATGGCAAAAGATAATTCTACTTAATTGAAAATCAAGGCCTCTTTAGCTCAAATGTGGATAGGCCTCTTGACATTTTATGAGGAATGATTCAGGAAAGGCCCCAAAGGCCTTTTTTAGTGCCGACCGGGATGGAGGCCGGAAAGGCTCCCGATCGGGAACGGAGCGCGGGGTTTGTCATTCTGGAAGAATTGAAGAGGAGGTAACGACTGTGAGGCAAGTGGGAATTTGTTTGTCAATCCTTTTTTTAGCCGTCTCTTTTTTGACGGGTTCTGTTTGGGCCGCTGAAAACAAGGACAAACCGGCCAGGGGCTTGACGATGGCCATGGTTTATCCCGGAGTGGTCTTCGGCCCGGAGGACAAGCTCAAGGTCGATCTGCTGGTCAAGAACACCGGTCGTTCGGACGAAACCGTTTTTTTCGAGATCGTGGAGAAGCCCGAAGGCTGGGACGCTCAGATCAAGACTTACAGTAACGTAGTCACCGGGGTGTTTTTGTCCGAGGACCAGGAGCGGACCTTGACTTTTTCCGCCGAGCCCGCGGGAGGCAAGGAACGCCTGCCGGCCGGCCAATATCATTTTGCGGTCAAGGCCCGAACGGCCGACGAGGCCATGACCCGGACGGCCACGGTGGACGTGACCGTGCTCTATGAGCAGAAGTCCCAAGGGGTTCTGAAGGTGAACACTTCCTACCCGGTTTTGCGCGGTCCTTCCGACTCCAAGTTCGAATTTTCCCTGGACGTGAACAACGAATCGGATGAAGACGCCATGGTCAATCTCTCGGCCAAGGCGCCCGAGGGTTGGGAGGTGTCTTTCAAACCCGCTTACGAGGAAAAACAGATCAGCTCCTTGCAAATCAAGGCCAACCAGAGCAAGACGGTCGGGGTGGAAGTGACCCCGCCGCTGAGGGCTGAGGCCGGGGAGTATCCTTTCACGGTCCGGGTCCAAACCTCGCAGGCCAAGGCCGATGTTGATCTGCAAGTGGTCCTGACCGGGACTTATAAACTGAAAATGGGCACCTTGGACGGACTTCTTTCCCTGTCGGCTCAGCCGGGCAAGAAGGCCAACATGTCCTTGTACGTGCGTAATGAAGGCTCCGCACCTCAACGAGAGATATCCTTCCTGTCTTTCAAGCCGGAAAACTGGAAGGTCGAGTTTCTACCGGAAAAGCTTCAAGAGGTCAAGGCCGGCGAGGTCAAGCAGATCGAAGTAGCCATCACGCCGGCTGATGAGTCCATTATCGGCGACTATTCCGTGGCCGTCAGCGCCCAGGGCGAAAAATCCAATAATGATGTGGAACTGCGGGTGACGGTCAAGGCCTCGTCCACTTGGGGCTGGATCGGCGTGGCCATAATTTTGTTGGTCATTATCGGGCTGGCGGTGACTTTCAAAAAATACGGGAGGCGGTGAGGTATGGCCCCGGTCATCGAGACTGAAGGCCTGACCAAGGCCTACGGCCGGGAAAAGGCCGTCGACGCCTTGTCTTTCGAGGTGCAGGAAGGAGAAATCTTCGGGTTCCTCGGACCCAACGGAGCCGGCAAAACCACGACCTTGTTAATGCTCCTGGGTCTGACCGAACCCTCCGGGGGGCGGGCCAGGGTTCTGGGTTTCAATCCGACCCGGGACCCCTTGCAGATCAAGCGCCAAGTGGGATATCTTCCTGAAAATATGGGGTTTTATGGAGATATGACCGCCAGGGAAAATATAGCTTACGTGGCCCGTCTCAACGGCCTGCCCAAGTCCGAGGAAAAAGGGCGCATCGATCAGACCTTGGAAAGAGTGGGATTGACAACTGAAGGCAATAAGCTCGTCAATGCTTATTCCCGGGGCATGCGCCAGCGGCTGGGTATTGCCGAGCTGCTGATCAAGGACCCCAAGCTGGTTTTTCTGGACGAGCCCACTCTGGGCTTGGACCCGGACGGGATCAACAAGATGCAGGATTTGATCATGGCCTTGAGCAAGGACCAGGGCATTACGGTGCTGCTTTGTTCCCACCTCCTTTACCAGGTTCAGCGCATGTGTCATCGGGTGGGGATCATGATCAAAGGCCGATTGGCGGCCCAGGGCACCATCGAAGACCTGGGTAAAACCAAAAGGCGTGAGGGCCAGGAACCTTTGAGCCTGGAAGAGATTTACATGCACTATTTTCAGGAACAGGAGGGCTGAGACCATGCTGACCATATTCCGCAAGGAGCTGGCCGACCATTTCAGTTCCACCCGTTTCTTGATTCTTTTCTGCCTGATCATCATGGTGGCCCTGATTACAACTTACATGGTCGGGGCCGACCTTAAAAAGGAGTTGGAAGGGGTCAGCAAGCCCGAATTTATCTTTCTGATGCTCTTTACCACCGCCGGCCAGTTCTTTTCCCTGGCCCAATTCATCGCCTTCTTCGGACCGCTGATCGGATTGATCATGGGCTTTGACGCTATCAACCGGGAACGCAACATCGGGACCCTGTCCAAGCTGATCTCTCAGCCGATCTATCGAGACGCGGTCATCAACGGCAAGTTTCTGGCCGGAGTAACGACCATCACCATCATGCTGGTCAGCCTGGTTTTGCTTATCTCCGGCCTGGGTCTCCTGACCGTGGGCGTGGCCCCAGGCATGGAAGAAGCGGCCCGGCTGTTCGTTTATCTGATCATCAGCATCGCCTATGTGTCTTTTTGGCTGGGGCTGTCCATCCTCTTTTCCATCTTTTTCCGGAGCGTGGCCACCTCGGCCCTGGCCGCCGTGGCCCTATGGATTTTTTTCTCCTTTTTCATCGCTTTCGGGGCCAACCTTCTGGCCAATTCCTTGGCTCCGGTTGACAATCCCGAAAACGTCGAGCAGGTCCTCAAGCACAACCAAGTGGCCGGGGCGGTGACCCTGGTCTCGCCCGTGGTGCTTTACTCCGAAGCCACCTCGACCATCTTGGACCCCTTCCGCAGGACGACCAAGAACTTTGTCAAGATGGGCCGGCTCGAACAAATCTCCATGAGCCGCTTCAAAAACCCCCTGCCCCTGAACCAGTCCATTTTGGTGGTCGTGCCTTACCTGACTTCGATCCTGGCCTTGACTTTTATCTGTTTCGGCGTCTCTTACCTGGCCTTTATGCGGCAGGAAATAAGGTCCGTTTGATGCAATAAGCTCATTTTTAAACATTACTGCTCGGCTCGTATTAAAATAGAGGTCCGGAAGAAGTGAAATCGCCGAGGTTCGAGGACCATCGCCCCTGGGGGGGCTATATCGTCCTGGCCGACGAGCCGGACCACAAGGTCAAACGGATCGTCGTTTATCCGGGCCGACGTTTGAGCATGCAGCGCCACCGTCTTAGGGCCGAACATTGGTATGTTGTCGCCGGCCGGGCCGTCGTCACCCGTAATGGTGAAGAAATGGACCTGGCCGCTTCCCAGGCCGTGGATATCCCGCGAGGGGCCTGGCATCGAATCATGAATCCCGGTCGGGAAAATTTAGTCTTTATCGAGGTCCAGACCGGCGACTATTTCGGGGAGGACGACATAGAAAGACGGGAGGACGATTATGGCCGGATTTAGCCTCGAGGTTGAGGAAGAATGAGGTAATGAAGGGCGAAGACATCAATCTCGCGGCCGTAATCATGGCCGGTGGGGCGGGGACCAGGTTCTGGCCCCTGAGCACCGCCAGCAAACCCAAACAGTTTCTCGATCTTTTCGGCGACCGCACCCTGTTGCAAAGGAGCTTCGACCGGGTGGCGGGCCTGATCGGACCGGACCGGATTCTGGTCCTGACCAATGCCGTCTTTGTGAATTTGGTTCGGGAACAACTCCCCCAAATACCGGCGGCCAACGTCATCGGCGAACCCCTGCGGCGTGACACGGCCGCGGCGGTTTGTCTGGGCGCCTTTTTGTGTCAAAGACGTTTCGGCGATCCGGTCATGGGGGTGTTGACCGCCGACCACCTGATCGAACCGGTGGACCTGTTCCGGAAAACGCTCCTGTCCGCAGCCCGCCAGGCCCGGATCGGCGGGGCCTTGTACACCTTCGGCGTCCGACCCGGCTATCCGGCCACCGGGTACGGGTACCTGGAAGCCGGCCCCAAACTGCTGGAGGACGAAGGCATCGAGCATTTCCGCCTTCTGCGGTTCAAGGAAAAGCCCGAGGCGGCCACGGCGGAAAAATATTTGACCTCGGGCAATTTCTACTGGAACTCCGGGATGTTCGTCTGGAAGGCCTCATCCATTCTCGACGAAATCCGCACCCATTTGCCTGACCATTACGAAGTCCTTTGTAAAGCCTCGGCCTCGGAGGGAAGCCCCGAGTGGCCGGTCATTTTGGCGGAAGCCTTCGAGAGGCTGGAAACAATCTCCATAGATTACGGGGTTATGGAGAAGGCCGGGGAAATCCGCTGCGTCAAGGCCGAATTTTCCTGGAGCGACGTGGGGGGCTGGTTGGCCTTGAAGGATTTCCTGCCCCGTGACCAAGCCGGCAACAGTTATCGGGGACGGATTTACGACTTGGACGCCGGCGACAATCTGGTCTTCTGCCGGGACGCCGGCGAGACGGTCATGCTGGTCGGGGTGGCGGACCTGGTGGTGGTGCGGGCCGGCCGACGCACTCTGATCGCCCGCCGGGACCGGGCCGAGGAAGTCAAAAAGCTGGTTCAGGCCTTGCCGGAAAAAGACAAAAAGTAAAAAGAGCCTGATTCGAAAAATTTATTCATTACCCCCGCTTTTTTCTTGACAAAGCGCCGCCCTTTAATATGACATGAGACATAATAAAACGCCTGTCATAATATTACTATTATCCGCCAAACTCGATATGGGCATTGAAGAAAGAAAACAGAGAGAAAAAGAAGCCCGGATGGAACTGATCAAGAACAGCGCCAGGCGGTTGTTCACCCAGAAAGGCTATGAGAACACCTCCATGGACAACATCGCCCAAGAGTCCGAATTGGCCAGGACCACGCTATACTTATATTTTAAAACCAAGGCCGACTTGTTTTACAGCCTTATCGAACCTATGTTTGAGGAAGTCTATGAAAAAATTTCAGAATTAGCCAGCGATCCCAGTGAATCCCCCGAGAAAATCTTAAAACGGATGGCCGAATATCTCTATGCGACTTACCGCCGTGACCCGGAAATATTTTTGCTCATCGGCCGATATGATGCCAGGGAATACCAGGAGCGCCTGTCCGAGGACCGGTTCAATCACATCCGACAATGGCAGAGACTGCAAATCCGGAAAGTGGCCGAGGTGATCGAAAGAGGAATTGCTCGGGACATATTCAGGCCGGTTGATCCACGAGTTACCGCCATAATCTTCTGGACGGCCATTATAGGGATTTTCCAATTTGAAAATAACCGGCGTTTCACCGGGGGCCGAGATCATCTGGGATCAACCATCGAGGCGTCCGTTGATCTGGCCTTGTCCGGCATAGAAAGCCAATAAGGCTCCGGCTATTTTTTTTAATTTTTATTGACATCCGTCATTTATTGACGAGAGTCGGGGACCGCTTCCGCAACCGGAACAGACACATCTCCTCATACCAAGACCTGGGGAGGTTTTATTTCGGCGGAAAGGAGAAAAAAAGGATGAACTTTTATCTAACCGAGGAACAGAAGGCGATCCGTGAAACCGTGCGCAAATTCGCTCAGAACGAGGTGGCCCCCCGGGGCGAGGAACTGGATAGAACCGGGGAGTTTCCCTATGACCTGGTGAAGAGGTGCGCGGAAGTCGGGATTCAAGGCCTTCTTTTTTCAGAGGAACTGGGCGGGAGCAACGCCGGGGCCGTCTCCTACGCCTTGGCCATCGAGGAGCTGGCCCGGGGCGACATGTCCTTGGCCGCCACTATCTTGGTGGCCGTACCGGGGTGTCTTTTAATATGCGAGCGCGGCACCGAGGAGATGATCCAAAAATTCGTAGTCCCGACCATTGGCGGCGAATGCATAGGCTCCGGCGGCATCACCGAACCCGAGGCCGGGTCGGATAACCGATCCATCCGGACAACCGCCGCCATTCGAGGCGACCAGATCATAGTCAATGGGACCAAAAGCTTTATCACCAATCCCGGAACCAAGATCAGTAAATTTATTAATGTCCTTTGCGCCTTGGAATCCAAGAGCCAAAATATGCGGGAGAGACAGTTTTGCATGGTTCTAATACCGAAGGAGACACCGGGCTATACGGTTTCTCAGAAATATCGAAAAATGGGGTGGCGCTCGTCCGATACCAGGGAATGTCATTTTGACGATTGCGTGGTGCCCCTGGAAAACATGCTGGTACCGCCCGGAAAAGGTCTGGAAGGCGCCTGGGGTTTATTGAACATGGCCCGGATCGCCCTGGCCGCCTCCTCCGTCGGTCTGGCCCAAGCCAGCCTGGACGCCTCGCTTAAATACGCCAAGGAGAGGGTTCAATTCGGCAAACCCATCGGAAGTTTTCAGCGCGTTCAGGACATGCTGGTCGAGATGGCCCTGCAAATAGAAGCCTCACGACTCTTGACCCTTCAGGCGGCCTTTTTGTGGGAGAAAGATACGGGTGTCCAAAAAGAGATTTGCATGGCCAAGCTCTTCGCCACGGAGGCGGCCAAAAGGGCGGCCGATTTGGGCGTCCAGGTCCACGGTGGTTTTGGCTTCATGGACGAATACGCGGTCTCTAGATACTATAGGGACGTCCGGGTCAACACCATCGGCGACGGGACTTCGGAAATTCAACGGTTGATTATCGCCAGGACTTTAGGGTTGAGAGGTTAAGCAGGACAGGAAATCCGATCAAAATTAGTCTCTCGGCCGCCACGCCGCCTTCTCCTTCCGAGTGGACGAACAGAGAATTGATGTCTTTTGGCCTTGATTCCGGGATCGACCGGATAGAGGAGGCCCTGGTACCCGGCGTTAGGTGAATTTATGCTTCGGCCGGGAAGTTCTAAAAACCGGCTTTCTGTTTCTGTTCCTCTGTTTCCGTCTCGGCGAGAGCCTTGTCAATCCGCTCTTTAATCACCAAGGGGGCCGAGGCGGCGTTCTCCTTGGCCTTACGAAAATGGAACAGGGCCTTTTTGTATTCGCCCTGGACCTTGAAGGACAGGCCGGTGTGAAGGTGGGCTCGAGCCAAGTCCCCTTGGCGGCCGTAAATCAGGCCCATTCTATAAAGCACATCCGCATGATCGGGGTTAAGAAACAAAACGCGCTTATAAAATTCTTCCGCTTTTTCAGGCCGGCCTTGCTCCTCATAAACTCGGCCCAAAAAATACAGGGCTTGAACCGAATAGGGCCGGATGACGACCACCTTGTTGAGGACCTCCATGGCTTGGGAAAAATCCTTCTTCTGGAAAAGCAGGTTGCCCAAATCAGTCAGAATCGTGGGATTGGCCGGCTGAGTTTTCAAGGCCAAGTTGAACTCGCTCAGGGACTGGTTGAAATTTTGCTCCTGCTGATAAAGAACGGCCAGACCGTAATGTCCCAAAGCGTCATCCGGGTCTTGTCTGAGAAGGGACTCGAAATGGTTGCGGGCCCGCTGAGCGTCGCCCACCAGGGCCAATAACCTAGCTTTTAAGGCCTGGAAAGCCCTTTCGTCCCCGCGTCCCCGGACGCCGCCGTATTCCGGGTTGGAAGCCGCGGCGGTTTCCACCGAAGAAATCCGTTCCGAAAGTCCGGGATGGGTGGTCAAGTAGGTCGGCACGTCCTTAGGGGCGCTCCAGGCGGTCCTGAGCATGACCTGGAAGGCTTCCATCATGAAACGGGGGTCATAACCGGACTCGACCAGGTAGGTCAGCCCCTTGACGTCCGCTTCCCGCTCATCGTGACGGGAATAGGCCAATTGCATCTGGACGCTTCCGGCCATGGTGCCCAGCATCATGGCCTGACCGACATCCCCGCCTAAAAAGGCGCCGGCCAGAATTCCGGCCAGGGTGGCCCAGGAAAGTCTTTGCGTCTTGGCAATGCGCTCGGAGAGGTGCCGGCTGGTGACGTGGGCGATTTCATGGCTGATGATGGCCGCCAATTGACCTTCGGATTCCATTGAGGTGATCAGTCCGCTGTGGATGAAAACATACCCGGCCGGCGCGGCGAAGGCATTGACCACATCCGAGTCAAGGACAAAAAATTGATAGTCGAAAGGCTGCGGCCCCGTCGCCTTAAGAATTTTTCGTCCCAGATCGTTAATATAATTGCTCACGATGGGATCGTCCACGATTTTCATGCTTCTTTTTATGTAGTTAAACACCTCCCGGCCCAGTTCTTTTTCTTCGGTGTAGCTCAAGGCCCAGGCCGAACCGGAAAGGCAAACCAAGGACAGGACGACGGCCGCCGACACCAGCCGCCCGAGCCAACCGGGTCCCCGGCGGAAAATCGGCCGAGACCGGGTCAAGACGCTGGCGGATCGGCCGGCCCGTCCGGCTCGGGACCGAGGTCTATGTGTTCCGCTTCGATCCATAGACTCTCCAGATCGTAAAAATCTCGGACGCTATGGTAGAAAATATGGGCGATTACTTCTCCATAGTCAATAAGGACCCAATGGCCCTGGGTCCGGCCTTCCACCCCTAAAGGTATATGGTCGCCTTTCTTTTTCATTCGTTCCCGGATATGGTCGGCCACGGCCTGGACCTGCCGGCTGGAACGGCAGGAACAGATGAAGAAATAATCGGCTATGCTCGTCATGTGGTCCACTTTAAGCAGGACGAGGTCAAAGGCCTTGTGTTCTCGAGCCGCGTCCACGATCAAGTCGGCCTTGCGCCTGGCGGGATCACTCACTTAAATGCGCCCTTTCTCTCCTTGGTCAGTTTGATAAAGTTCGTTATCTATAATATATCGTCTAACCTCTTCCATCACCAGGTACCTGATGGACATATTTCGGGCCAGTCTGGACCTGATGTCGGTCGAGGAAACGTCCAGTCTGGATACGGTCCGGAAAAAGACGTGCATTTTTTCAGGGTGGGTATAAGCTTCCGCCCCGCCGGCCCAAACATACCGGCGGGAAACTTTTTCGTGAAGAAACCGGGTCAGCGGACCGGGATCGGAACCCGGGCGGTTGATAACCACGAAATTAGTCAAATCGAACAGTTGTTTGTATTCTTTCCAAATGTGGATTTCTAAAAAGGCATCCAGGCCGGTGATAAAGTACAAGTCCGGATTCGGTCCGTAATCCTGGTGAAGGAGACGAAGTGTTTCGACGGTATAGGAAGGTTCATTCCTGCGGCCCTCGATGTCCGAGACCAGAAATCCCGGCCGTCCGGCCACGGCCAGCCGGGTCATGGCCAACCGGTGAGCGAAGGACACGACCGGTGAAGGGTCTTTATGAGGGGGACGGGCCGCCGGGATAAAGATGATCTTTTCCAAGGCGAGCGACTCGGCGATTTCCTCGGCGGCCCGCAGATGGCCTAAATGAATAGGATTGAAGGTCCCGCCCAAAAGGCCCAGCTTGAGCCCGGCTCCGGCCATCAGTCCCGAATCTGCCCTTGCCCGAAGACGATGAATTTGGTCGTGGTCAGTTCGGTCAAGCCCATGGGGCCGAAGGCGTGGAGTTTGGAAGTATTGATGCCGATTTCGGCCCCGAGACCCAACTGGCCGCCGTCGTTGAACCTGGTCGAGGCGTTGACCAGGACCACCGACGAATCCACTTCGGCCAAGAACCGTCTGGCCCTAGCGTAATCGGAAGTAACGATGGCCTCGGTGTGTTTTGAACTGTAAGCGGCGATGTGGTCCAGGGCTTCATCCAGACCGCCGACCACCTTGACCGCCAGAATGAGATCAAGGAACTCGGCCGGCCAGTCCTCTTCCCGGGCCTGGCGCCGCCCGGGCAGTCGTTTGAGGGTCTCCGGACAGCAGCGGAGCTCCACTCCGGCCTTTTCCAAAACCTCGGCCGCTTGGGGCAGAAACTCGTCGGCCACGGCTTGGTGGACCAGCATGGTTTCCATAGCGTTGCAGACCCCGGGCCGCTGCACCTTGGCGTTGAAACAAATCCGGACCGCCATGTCCAGATCGGCCGAGTCGTCCACGTAGACGTGACAAATGCCCTTGTAGTGCTTCAAAACCGGGATGCGGGAATTCTCCGCCACGAACCGGATCAGCCCCTCTCCGCCCCGGGGGATGATCAAATCCACATACTCGTCGAGGGCCAGCAACTCGGTGACCGCGCCGCGGTCGGTGGTGGGGACGACCTGGACAGCCGTCCGGGGGACGCCGGCCTGGCTCAAGGTTTTCTCCAGGACCGAAGCAATGGCCAGATTGGAATTTATGGCCTCGGAGCCGCCTTTAAGAATTACGGCGTTGCCCGATTTAAGGCACAAGCCGGCGGCGTCCACGGTCACGTTGGGCCTGGACTCGTAAATGAAGCCGATGACGCCCAAGGGGATGCGCATCCGGCCGACCTGAAGGCCGTTGGGCCTGGTCCACATGCCCGTCACCTCCCCCACCGGATCGGGCAAGGCAGCCACTTCTCTCAGACCCTGAGCCATCTCGGCCATGACCTTGTCCGTGAGAAGAAGACGGTCGATCATGGCGGACGGGAGCCCGTTTTTTCGGGCGGCCTCCACGTCTTTCCCGTTTTCAGACTTAATATGGGCGGATGCCTCCAAAAGACCTTCGGCCATGGCCAGCAGGGCCCGGTCTTTGGCGGTCCTGTCCAAGCCGGCTAATCCCCGGGCGGCGGTCCTGGCCTTTTTGGCCATTTCCAGCATAATCTGGGCTGTGTTCAAACCGGTTCCCCTTTCCCTGTTCCAAGCCTGGACGGCTCTATTCAAGCCTTTTTTTAAGATTATATCTTCAGATCACTGCCCACAACCATGTTGTCCCGATGAATGACCTCATCGGAATGTTTATACCCCAAAAATTGTTCAATGTCACAAGTTTGACAACCCAGAATCCGGTGAAGTTCCGCGGAGGAATAGTTGGTCAGGCCCACGGCCACCAGACGGCCTTTTTTATCTTCCACCCTCACGGGGTCGCCCACATTGAAATTGTCACCGACCAGAATCACTCCGGAAGGCAGAAGGCTCTTGCCTCTTTTGAGCAGGGCCTGTTTGGCGCCTTCATCCACGACGATCCGTCCCTTGGGTCTGGCCGTGAAGGCTATCCAGTGCTTACGCTGGCTCAAGGGCTTGGTCCGGGGTAAAAACAGGGTCCCTTCAGGCCGCCCTTCCAGGATTCGTTCGAGGATGCCCGTTTTTTTACCGTTGGCCACGATCGTGGGCACGCCCCGCCGGGCCAGACGCCGGGCCGCCGCGACCTTGGTGGACATCCCGCCGGCCCCCAAAAATCCTGGAATGGCGCTGGCCATGGCTTCAATCTTGGGGCCGATGCTGGGCACCAGGGAGACGAAGCGGGCCTCGGGGTCGAGGCGGGGGTCGCGGTCGTAAAGACCGTCTATATCGGTCAGATTGATTAACAAATCCCCTTCGACCAGGCTGGTGATCATTCCGGCCAAGGTGTCGTTGTCCCCAAACCTTATTTCGGCTACGACCACGGTGTCGTTTTCGTTGATGATGGGAATGATGCCCCATTCGAGCAGCGTGGTCAAGGTGTTGCGGGCGTTGAGGTACCGCCGTCGGTTGGACAGGTCATCGGCGGTCAGGAGGAGTTGGGCCACCTGGAAGCCGAGTCGTTCGAAGGCCTTTTCGTAGGCCATGATCAGGCTGGCCTGCCCCACGGCGGCACAGGCCTGTTTGGCCTGGATGGTCTGGGGCTTTTCCCCCAAGGCCACCTTTTTGAAGCCCGAGGCGATAGCCCCGGAAGAGACCAGAATAATCTCCCGGCCCTGATTTTTCAAATTCGATATTTCCCGAACCAGCCGGCCGATCAGCCGGACGTCCAAACCATTATCCCTGGTCAGGACGCCGCTGCCGACTTTGACCACGACCCGTCTGGCCGGCCGGACCCACTTTTCCCGAAAATTGGCTTCATTCACGGCTGTTACCGTCAGTTAATCTATGAATCCGCTAGGTTTCCCGAAGAAGAGAAAACAGCGTCCACTTCAATTCATCCAGGCCCTGACCGGTAACGGCGCTTATTCCCAGGACTTTATCGCCCGGCAGGGCTCGGCGGACCAGGTCCAGGGCTCGGTCCGCCCCGGTCAAGTCCATCTTGTTGATGACCAGCAACTGCTTCTTGGTCATAAGGGCCGGATCGAAAGCCTCGAGTTCGGCCTTGATGGTTTTTAGATCGTTCAGGGGGGCTTGAGGATCGACTCGCCCGGCGTCCAGTAGGTGCACCAGGAGGCGGCAACGCTGGATATGCTTGAGAAACCGCAGGCCCAAACCGGCCCCCTGGCTGGCCCCTTGGATCAGACCGGGCAGATCGGCCAGAACAAAGGAGTGGTCTTCGTCGAGGGCCACTAGTCCCAGGTTGGGGATAAGGGTGGTGAAAGGATAATCGGCTATTTTGGGCCGCGCGGCCGACAGCCTGGAAATTATCGTTGATTTGCCCACGTTGGGCAAACCGACCAAGCCGACGTCGGCCAGCAGCTTCAGCTCTAAAAAAAGCCGGATTTCCCGCCCCGGTAAACCGGGTTGAGCCTGTCGGGGAGCCTGGTGGGTGGAAGAAACGAAGTGGGCGTTGCCGAATCCGCCGCTTCCCCCTCGGATCGCGACGAATTTTTGTCCGGGCTCGGTTAAATCCACCAGGGTCTCTCCGGTCTCGGCATCCATGACCGAGGTCCCTAATGGAAGTTCTATGATCAGATCGGCCCCATCAGCCCCGTGCTTGTTCTTTCCTTGCCCGGGCCTGCCGTTTTTGGCCCGGAAATGCTGGTTGAAATGGAAACGATACAGGGTGTTCTTTTGGGACGAAGCCGACAGGATAACATGGCCGCCCCGCCCCCCGTCGCCGCCGTCCGGGCCGCCGCGGGGAACATATTTTTCCCGGCGGAAGCTGACACAGCCCGACCCTCCGTCCCCGGCTTTCGCCCGGATAGTGGCCTGATCAACGAATTTCATGGAGACGGCCGAAAGGACGGGTCGGCGGCGCGACGGCTATGAAGCGTAGACGCTGACCTTGGTTCTGGTCTTGCCTAACCGTTCAAAAGCGACGACGCCGTCGATCAGGGCATACAGGGTGTAATCCCGGCCCACGCCGACGTTGGCGCCGGGATGAATTCTGGTCCCGAGCTGGCGGATAATAATGCTGCCCGCCCGGATGGTTTGCCCGGCGTAACGCTTGACCCCGTAGCGTCGTCCGGCCGAATCCCGCCCGTTGCGGGAACTGCCTCCGGCTTTTTTATGCGCCATTTAAGATTCTCCTTGAACTGTTATCTCCTGGACCCGCAAGGCGGTGTAATATTGGCGGTGGCCTTTGGTCAGGTGATAGCCCTTGCGGCGTTTCTTTTTGAAAACGAGAACTTTCTTTTCCCGATCCTGTTCGACGATCCGGGCGGTGACTTCGGCCCCGTCCAGCAGCGGCTGGCCGACCTTAATCCGGTCGTTATCCGAGACGAGGAGAACGTCCTTTATCGTCACCATATCGCCGATCTGCCCGTCGATCTTTTCCGTTCTGAATGTCTGGCCCGGGGCGACCCTGAACTGTTTGCCCCCGGATTTGATTACGGCATACATTTAAAGCCAACCTCCGGCAACGTAAATTTTAATTATATTCTTAAATGATCTGAGGGTCAAGAAGAAAAAATTTCGAAAAAGTATTCCCTCGAATTTTGGTGACCTGGATTCCCGCTTACGCGGGAACGACGGCTTGGAGATCTCGGGCGGGAAAAACAACCACGCCTCAGGTAACCGGACTTTCATTTCCCGGTTGCACCCGTCTGGGGATGCCTGTTCCGGCGAGAGAGGCTGTGTCGCAATCCAGGAAATCTAGGCTAACCATACAATATGATCTGGTATCATTATATAAACAACTATATATGGTATTATATTTGGGCAAAAAATAATTGGGACACAGCCCCGAAAGCAGGAATCCGCTTCCATGGGCCAGGCAGAAAGAATCCGAGAATGCCGCCAGTTCCCTGAACGGTTACTCCACAAAATTACCTCGAAAATTGACGAATCTTGTCCCCCCGGTTGAAGCCCGGCTGATCCGCAATGATCTTGGGGCTGCTTACAGGATTGAAGATTTTTTGTCTTATGTCCACACTCCCACCAGACGAAACCATTTTAACTTTTTCATGATGATGTTAAATTGAAAAAAGCCGGTGGCAATGGCGGGGACTGTCACGGCTGAAAGAGGTTGGCTTTAATGCAAAAGTTGCTTAAAGTAAATACAACTCTTATCTTCGCCCTGACGGTCGGTCATAGAGGAGGTTGTCGGCGCGTGCCGGGAGGTTAGGGTGACATGAAAGCCATGGTTTTAAGAGAAATCTGTAATCTGGCCGAGAACCGAAATCCCCTCGCCTTAGTCGACCTGCCCGATCCGGCCCCGGCGGACTGGGAAATCCTGGTCCGGGTCTCGGCCTGCGGGGTCTGTCACACGGAATTGGATGAGATCGAGGGCCGGACGGCTCCGCCCCGGCTGCCCTTGGTTTTGGGGCACCAGGTGGTCGGCCGGGTGGTGGAACTTGGCCCCCGGTCCGAAAGATTCGAACCGGGCGATATGGTAGGCGTGGGCTGGATTTATTCCTCCTGCGGACACTGCCCTTTCTGTTTGAAAGGGGAGGACAATCTGTGCGAGGAATTTAGAGCCACCGGGCAGGACGTCAACGGGGGCTACGCCCAGTACATGACCGTGCCGGAAGATTCGGCCTTCAAAATCCCGGCCGCCTTTTCCGCCGTCGAGGCGGCCCCCCTTCTCTGCGCCGGGGCCATCGGCTACCGGTCCCTCCGGCTGACCGGCCTGGTCGACGGGCAGAACCTGGGCCTGACCGGATTCGGGGCCTCGGCTCACCTGGTCATTCAACTGGCCCGGCACAAGTTTCCCCGCTCCAAGGTCTTTGTTTTCGCCCGGAGCGAAAAGGAAAGGGAATTCGCCCTGGAACTGGGGGCCGTCTGGGCCGGGGAGACCGAAGACCAGCCCCCCGAGAAGCTCCAGGCCGTCATTGACACCACGCCGGCCTGGAAGCCCATCGTCTGGGCCTTGAAGTTCCTCGATCGCGGCGGCCGCCTGGTCGTCAACGCCATCCGCAAGGAGGATACCGACAAGGACTATCTGTTGCACTTGGATTACCCGGCCCATCTCTGGATGGAAAAGGAGATAAAAAGCGTGGCCAACGTGGCCAGGCGGGACATCAGGGAATTTTTGGAACTGGCCGCGGAAATCCCTATCAAACCGGGAGTTCAGGAGTTCCGGCTGCCAGAGGCGAACCGGGCTCTGCTGGAATTGAAAGAGCGGAAGATTCGAGGGGCCAAAGTTCTGGTCATCGATTAATAACCCTAAAAAAATCAAAGGAGTTTTCTGATGGCTGTATTCACACCCCAGCAGTTCAAGGACTCGACCAAGGCCCGCGGTCCGATGAAGGTTTACATGAACGGTCAGCGAATTGGGGACTTATGGGACCATCCGGTCACCCGGACGGTCCTGGAAGCCAACCTGGCTTCGTACGAATGGGCCAACTCCCCGGAAGGCGAACCGGTCTTGACCACGACCTCGCCGCTGATCGGCGAGAAGATTCACCGGTACACCCACGTCTGCCGGTCCATCGAGGACTTGGAAGCCAAAGCCCTGGCCGGGACCTGGGTGGCCGAACGTCTGGGCACCTGTATTTATCGGTGCGTGGGCTTGGACGCCTGCCATTCCTTGGCCGCGACCACCTGGGAGATGGACCGCAAGGAAGGGACCGCTTATCATCCCCGTTTTATTGAGTATTTGAAATATTTACAAAAAAACGACCTGTCCGCGGCCGGGGCCTTGACCGAGCCCCGCGGGGACCGGAAGCAGAGGTCCTCGGACTGGAAGGACCCTTTCCTGTCTCTCAAGCTGGTGGAAAAAAAGGCGGACGGGATCGTGGTCCGGGGTTCCAAGATCAACATTTCCGGGGCCTATGGCGGGCATGAGGTGATCGTTCTGCCCCAGTCGGCCAAACGGGCCGGCGAGGAGGATTACGCCCTGGCCTTCGCCGTGCCCGCGGATACCGAAGGTCTGATCTATATCTGCCAATACAATCCCCTTTCGGCCGAGCGGGAGCAGTGCCAAAGTCTGGATGAGCTGGGCAATCCCAGGTTCGGCCAGAGGGAAACCTCGATGCTTGTTTTTGACAACGTCTTCGTGCCTTGGGACCGGGTCTTTCTTTGCGGCGAAGTGGATTATGCCGGGAAGATGGTCGCCCGCTTCGCCCAGACTCATAGAATGACCTGCGGCGGGACCTGCAAGGTGGGCTTCATGAACCAGATTATCGGGGCGGCCAAGCTTATCCAGGAAATGAAAGGCATGGAAAACGCCCCGCACATCAATGACCAGCTCATCGAGATGGTCACCTTGCGGGAGACGGTCCGGGCCTGCGGCCTGGCCGCGGCCTTCAAGGGCCAGGAAATACCCCCGGGCTCGGGGGTGTACATGCCCAACGATATGTACGGCAACATCGCCAAGCTGAACGTGGCTCCGGCTTTCTGGCGGGTCATGGCCCTGGCCGGGGACATTGCCGGGGGCCTGCCGGTAACCCTGCCCTCAATCCAGGATTTACGCAATCCGGAAACGGCCGATTATGTGCAAGAATTTCTAAGTTTCGGTTCGGAAGCCCCAACCGAGGCCATTATGAAAGTGACCAAGCTGATTCAGAACTGGACCGCCGGTCTGCACGGCGTGGGCACCTGGCATGGGGCCGGGCCTATGGCCGCCCAGAAAATCATGCTCAGCCGGATGGCCGACTTCGAGCATGACAAGGAAATCGTCCGCCGGACCCTTAACCTGGATCAGACCTGAAAAAAACCGGCCCCCGTCAGGGGGCCGGTCTGGTCAATCAAGCCGGAACTTACTGGAGTTTGACTTCGATTTTCTTGGGCTTGGCGGCCTCGGCCTTGGGGATGGTCACGGTCAGGACGCCATCCTTGGCCGCGGCTTCAATCTTGTCGGCGTCGGCATCCTCGGGCAGAATGAAAGTTCGGACCAGAGAGCCGTAGCGGCGTTCCCGCAGATGGTAGTGCTCTTTTTCCTCTTCCTTTTCTTCCTTATGTTCGGCCTTCAGCAGCAATCGGCCCTTTTCCACCTCGACCTTGACTTCATCCGGGGCATAGCCCGGCACCTCGGCCTTCAGCTCATATCCCTTTTCATTCTCCGCAATGTCCACCCTTGGAGCGAAGAATCGATCTTCCTCTTCCAGGCGGCGAAAGACCGAAGGACCGAAGAACCAGTCGGTCAAATTCCATTCCGGCCAGCGGTTTTTTAATGTCTCATATTTAATCAGGTCCAACATTTCTCGTCACCACCTTTCCTTCAAATTTTCTGTCTATAAGGTAAGTCGACCGGGGCCCTTGTCAAGTCCCACCCCGGCCCTGGCCGAGAGTATTCCATCGATCCGTTTTCCGGGGAAAAGTCGTTCAAACGCTTCAAGTCGGATAAAGTGTTTTGACGGAATGTAAAGACCGTTGACGGGGCCGCTGAATGAAGGGACAGGACCCCTTGACCAGTCCTGGTCAAATATTTTATAAAATGGAATGGTTATGTCATGGGCTCGATCAGGTCCGGTTGGCGCTGATCTTGCCTTGATTAATTGATGGTCACGCAAGTGGTTAAAAATAGTTATTGACTTGAGACAGGGGTGCGGTCGGTCTTGGCCGAACCTATTCTCGGCCAACCGAGGTCTTAGGCATTTCTCCGAGGAGGGTATTGATGAAGGCAGGCATCATCTTTTCCGGCAGCGGACCGATTCTTATCCTGACCACAAGCGATTCCTTGACCAGTGATCAGGTGGCCCAGTGGTTGGCCAACAAGGGACTGCGGAAATATATCGCCTACGAAGTGGACCTTGAGTTGTGCCGGGCCAGATATGGACAGCATTTCGAGGAGACGATGAAGGACGTCCATGAACGGAAGGACTTGCGCTGTTTGGATTACAACGGCCAGAGGGTCTTTGAGTTGTTCAGCTTTCAGGAAATGGGCCGGCCGATGTATATGGAGATTCCCAAATAACGGTCAGGGATTATCATTTTTCAACCTTCCGGGCGCCGGTTGATAACCGCCCCGGTCCGTCCTTCACGTCGGTCGCCGGATGCCCAGCTTTTTCATGCGGAAGTTCAGGGTGGACGGGTGGATTTTGAGCAGTTCGGCGGCGCCTTGGGGTCCCCGAACCTTCCAGTCGGTTTGTCGCAGGGCCCAGAGGATATGCCGCTTTTCGTTTTCTTCCAGAGTGACCGCGCCGTCGCGGGCATAAGGGGATTTGGTCAGGTCTCCCCGCAGTTCCGGGGCTCGAAAAGCGGGACCAGGGGATAGGATCACCCCGCGTTCGATAATGTTTTCCAGCTCCCGCACGTTGCCCGGCCAGTCATAGCCCGTCAGTTTTTCCATCTCTTCATCGGGAATCCGTCCGAAGGTTTTGCCGACCTTTTTGGCATAGATACTGAGAAAATAATAAACGAGCAAGTGGATGTCTTCCTTGCGCTCTCTCAGCGGCGGAACGTAAATAGGGAACACATTGGTCCGATAATACAAATCGGCCCGGAACCTTTTGGCCTTGACGTCGTTCTCCAGGTCGCGGTTGGTGGCGGTGACCAGGCGGAAATCGGACCGGATGGTTTCGTTGCCGCCGACCCGTTCGAATTCCTTGGTTTGCAGGACCCGGAGCAGGCGAACCTGCATTTCCAGTGTCAGATCGCCGATTTCGTCCAGGAAGAGGGTCCCGCCGTCGGCCAGCTCGAACCGCCCGATTTTGCGGTTGGTCGCGCCGGTGAAGGCCCCTCTTTCGTGGCCGAAGAGTTCGCTGGGGATGAGTGTTTCCGGCAGGGCGCTGCAATGGACCCGGATGAAGGGCTTGTCGTGTCGGGGGCTGTGCCGATGGATGGCCCGGGCCACCAGTTCCTTGCCCACTCCGGTTTCCCCCAGAATGATAACGGTCGTATCCGTATGAGCCACTCGCCCGATTTGGGCCAGGACCATCTTGATGGCCTGACTTTCACCGACGATGTCTTCGAAGTGAATGGACTGGAGGTGCTGCTCTTCGTAATATTCCTTTTCCTCCTTGAGTTTCTGGTTCAGCCGGCGGATTTCTTCGTAGGCCCGGGCGTTGTCCAGGGCGAAAGCGGCCTGGGAGGCGAAATAGGCCAGGAGTTCAAGGTCGGATTCCCGAAAGGCGTTATCCAGGAGTCGGTTGTCGTGGTAAAGGACGCCGACGACCTTGTCCTTGAGGACCATGGGCACGCAGATGCGCGAACGGATCACTTCACCATTGGCCGGGTTCTCCGGGCTTCCATAATTCTTGCCGACTATTTTGCCCCGGCCCTTGGCCGTGACTTCTTCGATGATCTTCCAGGATGATGAAAAGTCCTGGTCGCTGACCTGTTCCATCGTCAGGTTTTTCGAGGCCCTGAGTTGGAGGGCCTTCCGCCCGCCCTCTTCCTCCAAAAGAAAAATGGCCCCTCTTTCGGCCCCGGTGATGCGGTTGACCGTGGAGACGATGTGCTGGACCAGGTTCTTGTGGACCCGGATGGTGGTCAATTCCTTGCTCAGGTTCAAAATTTCGGCCAGGGGATCGTATCTGACCGGACTGTCTTTAAGTAAACAACGCAAATCGTCCGGGATCAAAGCCTCATTGAAACGGGTCAAGACGGCGGCCGCCTGGGCGGCCAGGTCACGGGCCCGGTCGTTCTTTCCCGCCGAGAGGTACTGGCGGGCCATTTCCAGGCGGGTCTTGGCCATTTCAATCTGGTGGCCGGAAATCTCCAAATTTTCCAGCGAATGTTGGAAGGACCGGATGATGGTCTCGTGGCCGAGGCCGGCCCGCCTTTGCAGGAAGGCCTCATATCGGTGGGCGATGCCCTTCATGAACACGTTGTTGTCTTCGAGGGCCCGGTTTATTTCCTCCTGGAGAGAGACTTCGGGCAGACGAGGCAGTTTTTTCTCTTCCATGGCCCAGCACAGCTCCATCAAGTATGGATAAGGGCGCACGGTCACCCGGACATCGGTGCTGGTTTGAAGGACCTGGCGCAAGGTGGCCAGCGACTTTTTCTTTTCGGCTTTGAGAAAGTAGGCCAAGGCCAACATAAGCAGACCGAGAATTTTGGCCCACTCGTTCCGTTCCTTGGAAGACTCCTCCGTCCAAGGCTCCAGATGGAGCAAGGCATTGTCAATGTCCCGGATTTCCAACAGGCCCGCCCCGACCATCACCCCGGAATGAGCGGCCAAATAGTTGTTGCCTTTTGCCCGACATTGTTTGCAGATGGTGTCCAACATGCCCAGCCCCTGGGTTATTTGGCCGATCTGGGCGTAACAATGTCCGACCGTCAGGGCGGCCAGGAGCGGGAAACCACCCTGGGGATACCGCTGGACCTCAGAGACGGCCTGCTCGTAATTGTCGACCACCTCCTGAAAACGGCCCTGCCAATAAAGAAAAAAGGTGCTGAAGACCGTGGCCGAGCGAAGCAGTTTAGGGTCGCCCAAGCTTTTGGCCAGCGACCATCCCTCCTCGAAGTGTTTCAAGGCCGTGTGGTAGTGCGAGCGGAGCCATTCGTTTTTGGCTTGGTGCATTTTCAAGAGGGCCAGGTCGCTTTCCAGTTGCCATTTATCGGCCCGGTCCAGGGCCTGATCGAGGACCTGAAGGACTGTGGTCGTTTCAAGGCGGGCTGTGGAAATCTTCGAGTACTTGATGGCTGATTCAATATAAAACCGGTCCACCTCCAGACCGCCCAGCCCCGGCAGGTCCTCCAAGGCTTTGGCGTAACATCGCAGGGCTTTTTCATTATGAAAGCTGTGCCGATAACAATCGCCGGCCCTGACCAGCCAGCGGGCCCGGTCCAGACTGGTGGGTATGTTGAGAAGGTGAGCGGCCAAGACCTGGGGCTTCTGGTCGTCATCCGGGAGTTCCCTGATTAAAAGGTCGGCGATTTTTTCATGGAGGAGATTTTCTTGCTTTTTACTTAAAACATCATGATATTCTTGCTTTTTTATTGAATCTACAAAATTGTAGGCGGCCGGTCCCAGTTTGGCCAGCCAGCCCTTGGCCACGGTTTCTTCCAAGACGGCCAGGACCTCGGACGGCCGATATCCCGTCAAATCCACCAGCCAGTCTACGGAAAAATCACCCTCAAAAAGGGCGGCCGTGGTCAGCAGGGGGTCATAGGCCTGGTCGGTTCGATCCAAAAAACCGATGGGTGGGTTCATGAGCCCTTCCTTGTTTATCGGTTAAAAAAAGACAGCTCTCCTTGAACAATATATTGATGCCATAAAACAATATTTTGTGCAAGAGAAATGTCCTCCAGGGGGGTCGACGAGATAACTTATTGTAATAAAATGATAAAAAACTAAGAATCTGACGGCATAAGTTTTGCTCCTACCATTTAATAAAAATAGCCACTCCTACGTAATTAGGTGTGTGACCTGCCATGATTCACGTCAAAGAAAATATCGTCGACAAACTCTCCGTGGAAATCCTCTTGGATGGAAACTTGGATGATGAAGCAGTGCCCCTGGTCGCGGACGTCTGTAGGAACCATTTAGACAGAAAGGAAAAGGTGGTTCTGAACCTGGAGGGGCTTTTACATATCAACCGGGCCGGGAGAACTTTCCTATTTGAAATGAGGGGGCGAATTTCAATCGTCAACCCTCCGGAATTCGTAGAGCTCGGCCAATTATTGGTCAAGTCCGAGTAAGGTATTTTTACTGGGCGGGCGGCCTGACTTAACGGGCTGCTTCTTGAAAGGTCGGGGCCAAGTCTGCCCAGGAACCACTGTCAGGCAAGGAGGCAGAAAATTGGCGACAGACAAAGAAATAGGCATTGTATCCTGCGGGGTTTACATCCCCTGGCACCGGGTCAAGCGAGAGGACATCGCCAAGGAATGGGAATCATTCGGCGGTGGAGAAAAGGCCGTGGCCGGTCATGATGAAGACAGTCTGACCATGGCCGTGGAGGCGACCCGGAACTGTTTTCGGGTGACCGGATTTCCCCTCGACTTGGACGGTCTTTATTTTTGTTCAACTACTCCGCCCTACCTGGAAAAGCAGAACGCGGCCATCATGGCCGAAGTTTTCGAACTGAAGCAGACGACCATGACCTTGGACGTGGCCGGATCCCTCAGGGTGGGCACCCAAGGACTTATTCTGGCCGCGGACGCCATCCGGGCCGGACGGGCTGAAAGGATCATGGTCTGCGCGGCGGACAAAAGAATGAGCCTGCCCAACGGCGCCAATGAACTGGCTTTCGGCGACGCCGCCGCGGCCTTCTGCCTGGGCCGGGAAAACGTCATCGCGGCCATCGAAGGCGTTTTCACCACGCGGGAAGAGATTTTGTCGACCTGGCGTTCGGACCGGGACCGATACGTCCGGAGTTACGAGGAGCGTTTCGGCCTGGAAATGGGTTACAACCGGGCCGTGCCTGGTGCCCTGGACCTGGCCCTGAAAAAGACGGGGCTCGCCCCCGGAGACATCGCCAAGCTGGTCATCTACGCGGCCAACCCCAGGCACTTACGCGGCCCGGCCGGGAAACTGGGCTTTGATTTGAAGACCCAGGTCCAGGACGGCCTGTTCGGTTCGGTGGGCAACACCGGCGCGGCCCAGGTCCCCCTGAGCCTGATTGCCGCCTTGGAGCAGGCCAAGGCCGGCGACCGGATTTTGGTCGCCAACTACAGCGACGGCTGTGATGTCCTTCTCCTGAAAGTCACCGACCACATCAAGTCTTTCCAGGAAAAAACCAGGACGATCTCCTACTTTCTGGAAAACAAGCGTTACCTGCCTTACGTCAAATATTTGCGGTGGCGCGACATCCTGCCCACCGAGCCGCCTTTGCGGGTCCCGCCGGAAAAACCCTCGGCCTCGGCCTTGTGGCGGGACAACCAGAGTCTGGCCCTGCTCGGGGTCAAATGCCAAGCCTGCGGGACCATTCAGTACCCGCGGCTCCGGGTCTGCGTGGAGTGCGGGGCCAAGGATCAAATGGTCCCCTATCGCCTGGCCGACAAGGTCGGCCGGCTGGTGGCCTTCAGTCACGACAATCTGTCCGCCAGCCTGGACAAGCCCACGACCATCGGCGTGGTCGATTTCAAGGAGGGCGGTCGTTTGATGTGCGATCTTACCGATCGTGACCCTGAAGAAATCAAGGTCGACATGCCCATGGAGATGACCTTCCGGCTTCTTCGCTTCGTAGGCGGCATCTATGATTATTGGTGGAAAGCCAAGCCGGTCCGCTGAATCCGGGCTGGAAAAGGCCGAAGGGCCTGGCTTGCCCCAAAAACCATCAAACCATATGAGGGTGAAAATCAGTCATGGAAAGTATCAAGGATAAAGTGGCGATTGTCGGGATGGGCTGCACCAAGTTCGGAGAGAATTGGGAGCAGGACCTTTACGATCTCATAGTCGATGCGGCCTATGAGGCTTATGAAGACGCGGGCGTCGAACCCAAGGATATTCAGGCCGCCTGGTTCGGCACTTACTTTTCCGGGTACACCGGCCAGATTCTCAGCAAGGCCCTGGGGCTCAAATACATACCAGTGACCAGGGTCGAAAACATGTGCGCCACGGCTTCCGACGCCTTTCGCAACGCCTGTTACGCCGTGGCCTGCGGGTCCTACGACATCGTCCTGGTGGTGGGCGCCGAGAAATTGAAGGACTTCGGCACGAGCGGCCTGCCGGACAACGAGGTGGTCATGGGAATCTGGACCGGCTCCCAGCAATGGACCTACCGGGCCGAGACCTTCACCGCCCCGGCCCACTACGCCCTGATGGCCACCAGGTACTTCAACAAGTACGGGATCGACCCGGAGGAAGGCAAGCGCCTGCTGGGCCAGATCGCCGTCAAGAACCACTACAACGGCTCGCTCCACCCCAAGGCTCATTTCCAGAAAGCCATCAAACTGGAAGACGTGCTCAAGGCCCCGATCATCGCCTGGCCTTTAGGACTTTTCGACTGCTGCGGCGTAAGCGACGGGGCGGCGGCCGCCATTATCTGTCGGGGGGACATGGCCAAGAAGTTCAGACCCGACCCGGTCTACGTCAAGGCCCTCCAGATCAGCGTCGGCCCCCAGGAGGGTTATCGCAGCCAGAAATACGATTGGGACCATGTCGAGGAGACTTACCAGGCCGGACTGGCCGCGTACAAGGAAGCGGGCGTCACCAATCCGCGGAAGGAGATCAGCGTGGCCGAGGTCCACGACTGTTTCACCATCACCGAGATGATGATCTATGAGGACTTGGGCTTCAGTCCGCGCGGTCGGGCCAAGGAAGACATCGAGGCCGGAACCTTTACCCTGCAAGGGGAAGTTCCGGTCAACACCGACGGCGGTCTGAAGTGCTTCGGCCACCCCATCGGGGCCAGCGGCTTGAGGATGCTTTACGAGGTTTATTATCAGCTTCGGGGCAAAGCCGGCCCTCGGCAGGTCAAGAATCCTTCCCTGGGCCTGACCCAAAACTTGGGCGGGACGCCTGGCGCCGGGACGGTCAGTGCGATCATTGTCGGCAACTGAGTCTATCAATGGAATGGGGCGGAAAAATGGAAAAACCCTCGAGGGAGCAGCGAGAGGTCTTAAAGGTCGAGGACATTTCCCTGAGCTTCGGCGGGGTGGATGCCTTGAAGGGGGTCAGTTTCATCGTCAATCCGGGCGAGATTCTGGCCATCATCGGACCCAACGGCGCCGGCAAGACCTGCATTCTTAATTCCATCAACGGGTTTTATCGGCCGCAAAAGGGTCGGATTTTCTTCGAGGGCGTGGAGATCACCAAAATGCCGCCCCATAGAATCTGCGCCATGGGGGTGGCCAGGGTTTTTCAGAACGTTGAACTATACACCGGTTTGACCACGCTGGAAAACCTCATGGCCGCCCGCCATTCCCGGATGAAACAGTCTATCATCACCAACGCCCTCTGGTTCGGCTGGGCCCGCCGTGAAGAGGTCGGACATCGGAAAATCGTGGAACACATCATCGATTTTTTGGAAATCCAGGGCATCAGAAAACAGACCGTGGGCATGCTCCCTTACGGCCTGAGGAAGAGGGTCGAGCTGGGCCGGGCCCTGGCTTTGGAGCCCAGGGTGCTCCTCCTGGACGAACCCATGGCCGGCATGAACCTGGAGGAGAAGGAGGACATGGTCCGCTTCGTCCTGGACATCGCCGAGCGGGAGGGATTCCCGGTGGTGCTCATCGAACACGACATGGGCGTGGTCATGGACATCGCCGACCGGATCATTGTCTTGGACAACGGGGAGGTTTTGACCGAAGGCCTGCCGCAGGAGATTGCCGCCAATCCCAAAGTGGCCGAAGCTTACATGGGGAGTGACGAATTATGGTAGACCGGAACAACGGCGATCCAGACAAACTTCTGTTTGACCAGTTGAAGTCCGGGACCGGAGTGGTCGCAGGACACTGGGGGGAGAAATGGCGTCTCAAGACCTCTCCCCAGCTCCTGATGGAAAACGCGGCCATGTGGCCGGACCAGCCGGCCTTGCGCAAGAAGCGCTACGGTATCTGGAACACTTACAACTGGAAGGAATATTTCGAAAACGTCAAATACTTCGCTCTGGGCCTGGCCAGCATGGGTTTCAAGGGCAAGGACAAGTTGGCCATCATCGGCGACAACGACCCGGAGTGGTGGTTCTGCCAACTGGGGGCCCAGGCCGCGGGGGGGATCGGTCTGGGTATATTCATCGACTGCATTCCGGACGAGATAAAATATTTCGTTCAGAACTCCGAGGCCACGTTCGCCGCGGCCAAGGACCAGGAGCAGTCCGACAAGTTCATCGAGATCAAGGACGAGATTCCCAACATCAAGAAGGTCATCTACTGGGAGCCCAAGGGGATGTGGCGCTATCAAGACCCTTGGCTCATGGATTTCCGGGAGGTCGTGGAACTGGGCCGCCAATACGAAAAGGATCACCCCCAGGCCTTCGAGGAGACAATCAACCAGGGCCAAGTGGACGACATTAGTTGTTTGGCTTACACTTCGGGCACGACCGGTCTGCCCAAGGCCGCCCAAATTTCCTATCGGAGCCTGATCGCCTGGAATTACACCCTCTGGAAATATTATCCGGCTTTTACCGGACAGGATTACTATTCCTTCCTGTGTCCGGCCTGGGCCGTGGACCAGATTCTCGGCTTCGTGGGCTGCCTCGAGCATGGGCTGGTGGTCAATTTCCCGGAAAGCCCGGAAACGGTGGCCGAAGACGCCCGCGAGATTTCCTCGGTCATCGAGCTGGCCGGGGCCCGGATGTGGGAAGAGAGATACCGCAACCTGCTCACCCGCATTCACGACGCGGACTGGCTGAAAAAGACGGCTTACAACCTGGCCATGGGCATCGGCCGGCGGTACATGGAGCTCAAGAGGGAAGGCCGGCTCAATCTGACCTGGAAGACCCTGTATAAACTGGCTGACTGGATCGCTTTCCGGCAACTGCGCGACCGGCTGGGATACATTCGGGCCCAAGTCTGTCTGGTGGCCGGAGCCATGATGAGTCCGGAGCTATTCAACTTTTTCCAGATCATCGGCATTCCGCTTTACACTTATTACGGCATCACCGAGGCGGGTTTCGTGACCATGCAGCACCCGGGAGCCATCAAGCGGGGCTCCTGCGGCAAGGTCCTGCCCGGACGTGAAGTCAAAATAACGGAAAAAGAAGACGAGGTTTTGGTCAAGGCCGACAGCGCCATGATGTTTTCCGGATACTACAACAACGATAACGCCACTCAAAAGACTTTGCGGGACGGATGGTACTACACCGGCGACGCCGCCTATATAGACGACGAGGGTCACTTCTTTTTCATGGACCGCATTTCCGAGATGATGGCCCTGAAGGACGGGACCAAATTCTCGCCCACCTATATCGAAAGCGAACTTCGTTGCAGCCGTTATATCGCCGACGTCATGGTCGTCGGCCAGGATCAGGACTTCGTGGCCGCCCTCATCCAGATTGATTTGAAGAATGTGGGTCAATGGGCCGAGGCCAGCCACATCGCTTACAACACCTACGTCGATTTATCCCAGAAAGGTCCGGTTTACGACCTGATCGCCCAGGAGGTGGCGGTCATCAACACCAGGATTCCGGAGCACAGCCGGTTAAAGGCTTTTGTGAACCTGCACAAGGAGTTTGACGCCGACGAGGCGGAAATGACCAGGACGCGAAAGCTGCGGCGGGCGCCTCTTTTCGAGAAGTACAAGGAGATCATCGAAGGAATTTACGACGGCAAGGACACCATCCCGGTCTTTACGGAGGTGAAGTACAGGGACGGCCGAAAAGGTTCGGTCCAGGCCGAGGTCTCGGTCCGCAGGGTTTAACCGGAGGAAATGAGGGAGAGAATGTTAGTCATCCAAAACCTTGAAGTAGTTTACAGCGATGTGATCTGGGTGCTCAAGGGCGTCTCCCTGGAGGTCCAGGAAAAGGGCATGGTCTGCCTGTTGGGCTCCAACGGGGCCGGCAAGAGCACCACCCTGAAAGCCGTTTCCGGGGTGCTGAAACTGGAATGGGGCAAGGTCACCGGCGGCTTCATCGAATTCGAGGGCCAAAGGATTCAGACCTGGAAGACCCAGGATATCGCCCAGGCCGGAATCATCCAATGCTTCGAGGGGCGGCGGTTGTTCGAGCACCTGACCACCGAGGAAAACCTCAGGATGGGCGGATACCTCCTGCCTACCGGGGCGGAACTGAAAAAAAGGCTGGACATGGTCTACCACTATTTCTCGCGACTGCCCCTTCTTAAAAACCGGATCAGCGGGTATCTTTCCGGCGGCGAACAGCAGATGATGGTTATCGGCCGGGCCCTCATGGCCAGACCCAAGATCATGCTGCTCGATGAACCTTCCCTCGGACTGGCCCCCCTGTTGGTCGCGGAAATCTTCAAGATCGTTCACAACATCAACCGGGAGGAAGGTGTAGGCATCCTGCTGGTCGAACAGAACACCAAGGCCGCCCTGGCCATCACCAATTACGGATACGTGATGGAGAACGGCCGGACGGTCCTGGAGGGTCCGGCGGAGAAGCTGAAGACCAACGAGGACGTCAAGGAGTTCTATCTGGGGCTGACGCAGATCGGCCAGAGAAAAAGTTTCAGGGATTCCAAATTCTATAAACGACGAAAAAGGTGGCTGGCCTGAATCGGCCGCCGTCTCCAAGAAGAGAAGGTCAATTATGGATGTGTTCTTGATTCAGGCTATTCTGGACGGGCTCTGTGTCGGGGCCATTTACGGCCTGGGGGCCATGGGCCTGGTGGTCATCCAAAAGTCCTCGGGGGTTTTCAACCTGGCCCAGGGCATGTTGATGATGCTGGGCGGCTTTATCGCCGCGACTTTCGCCGTCAAGCTGAACCTGCCCATGTGGCTGGCCACGCCCTTGTGCGTGATCGTCACGGCCCTGGCCGGTTTGATCGTCAACTTCCTGATCATGCGTCCCCTGGCCGGCGAATCGGCCTTCACCCAGCTCATGGCCACCATCGGCCTCTTGAGCATCCTTTACGGAATCATCATGGCCATTTGGGGCACCCTGCCCTACGTCTATCCTACGGACATCCTCCCCATCGGCGATCTGGAGATCGGCGAAATCATGCTTTCCCCGGCTTATGTCAACGGTTTTATCATCGCCGTGATCGCCTGCATCATTCTGACCTTGTATTACCAGAAATCAAAAGAAGGCACGGCCATGCGGGCCACCTCGGAGGACGAGGAACTGGCCGCCTCGGTAGGCATCAGAGTGACCAAGGTGCTGCGGCTGACCTGGATGATCGGCGCCGGCTGCGCGGCCTTGGCCGGCGTGCTCTTCGGCATGCTCGGTTCGGTCACTTACATGCTGGGCGAAATCGGGCTGATGGCCATCATTCCGGTCCTGGTCTTCGGCGGTCTCGAATCCTTTGTCGGGGCCCTGCTGGCCGGCTTCATCGTGGGCATAGCCACCATGATCGCCGGGGCTTATCTGGAAGTGAGCCTGCCCGGGGTCATGAACGTGGTGCCCCTGGTCATCATGCTGGTCGTGCTGATCTTCAAGCCATACGGGCTGTTCGGCGAAGAAAGAATAGAAAGGATATAGATCATGGACCCGGCGGGAATTTATCGGACTTCCTACGAAGATGACATGTCCATCATCCGGACCAAGACCCAGTGGGGCATCCTGATCGTCGCCCTGGCGCTCACCGTCTTGACGCCTTTTTATTTACCCAAGAGCATCGTCAACGTCATGGCCCTTTCCTGCTGCGTGCTGATCGCCACCCTGGGTATTCAAATTCTGACCGGCTATGCCGGCCAGATTTCGGTCGGTCAGGCCGCCGTTTACGGCGTCGGGGCTTACACCTCGGCCATTCTGGTCAATGATTACCATGTTCCCTTTCTTTTAAGCGTTCTGCTCAGCGGCCTGAGCGCGGCCCTGGTCGGCTCGGTCTTCGGCATACCCAGCCTCAGACTCAAGGGCTTCTACCTGGTCATGGCCACCCTGGCCGGCCACGCCATCATCATTTACGCCGTCAGTCACCTGGACTTCACCGGCGGACAGGTCGGCCACAAGGCCCAGTACCCCGTAATCGGACCGTTAACGTTCAACACCACCGCCAAGTTGTTTTGGCTCAATTTCACCTTTCTGGTCATCATGACTTGGCTGGCCAAGAACATCGCCAGGGGCCGATGGGGCCGGGCCTTCATCGCCGTCCGGGACAACGACCTGGCCGCCAACGTCATGGGCATAAACGTTTATCTGACCAAAATCCTGGCCTTCACCGTGGGCTGCTTTTTCGCGGGCGTCGGCGGCGCCCTCTGCGCCCACTACGTCGGCCTGATCCACCCGACCCAGTTCCCCCTGATGGACGGCATCTGGTACTTGGGCTTTATCATCGTCGGCGGTCTGAGCAGCATCACCGGCTGCTTTTTCGGGGTCATCTTCTTTACCGTCATCAAGGAAATATTGACCCATCTCCCGGTCAGCGTGCAGATGGCCCAATATGTCCTGCCCATGACCGACGTGGCCTTCGGCATCCTGATCATTCTGGTCCTCATCTTCGACCCCAGGGGATTGTACCATCGTTGGGAGCTGTTCAAGGCCTACTATCGTATTTGGCCTTTGGCTTATCGGTGATGCTTTTATGTCCATATTCCGCGCAAACACGGAGAAAGGGGGTGAACCGTCGAATTTGCCTGGGCTGATATTTGCTCCAAGTTTTGGTTGTGTAGTCCATCCATATCAAAAAATTCAACAGTGAAGGGAGAGGGATGACTATGGTCAGGAAGAAAATAAATTTCCTAAGTATTTTGTTGCTTTTCATTTTTCCCTTGATCGTTGTCGGCCTGACCGCCGGCGACTTGGCGGCTGAAGATCAGTATCCGGGGATCAACGCCCCGTGGAGCGAACCGAAAAAGGTCGACTTCAAGGGCACAATAACGGTGGGCGACGCCACGGACATCACCGGGCCGGCCGGCAAAAGCGCCGTTCAAATGTCGGAAGGTTTGGCCCACTGGTTGAAGTACCAGAACGAATACCTGGGCGGGGTCGAAGGATACAAGATTCAGGCCGATGTGGTGGACACCAAGTTCGATCCCCAAAACCTGGTCAACACCTTCAACCGCTTCATCGACGAGGGCAAGGTCATCATTTACAGCGGGGTGGGTTACTGCGTCCCGGCCACGACCGAAATCGCCAACCGTAGGAAGGTCCCGACCCTGGGTTCTTCCGGAGCGGTGACCCAATCCATCATGACCCCGGAAGAAGAAAAAAAACGAGACAACTACTTTTTCCAGATGAGCCCGGTGGTGGCCAGCCGTATGGCCATTCTGGTCAAGTTCTGCATGGATGACTGGAAAAATAAAGGCAAGACCGGCAAGCCCAAATTCGGCACCTTCAACTGCGACACCCAGAACGGCCACGAAGCGGCCACGGCCGCCCGCATTTACGCCAATAAACTGGGCGGCGAGTTCACCGTTCACACCTTCCATGCTCCCAGCATCACCGACGCCAAGGCCCAGGTCACGGCCTTGAAAAAGGCCAAGGTCGACTACATCCTCAACGGACCGGACTATGACCAGCCGCTGACGGTTTTCGCCCTGGAGATGAACCGACAGAGGAGTTCCTCCTGGCAGCCGACTTTCGCCGGACACACCGACTTCGGCACGGCCTATATCGACACGGGCAACAAGGCCTTCGAGGGCCATTACACTTACCAGTACTGCTTGTCCTGGGAGGACGTGGACCAGCCGATCATCGCCTGGGCCCACAAGATCAATGAAATGTGGCATCCGGACGTCAAGCATCGGCCGTTCCTTTACCAAACCGGGATTCAGGCCGGCATAGCCATCTGCGAGGCCTTTAAGCGGGGCATCAAGCAATACGGCGACCCCGCCAAGCTTGACGGCGTCAAGATGAGAGAGATCATGGAAACCTTCGACCACTTCGATCCGCTGGGCATTTCCGGCCCGATTACCTGGCTGCATTACGATCACCAAGGCGTCCACAGTCTCCGCATCGCCCAGTGCAAGGACCATAAATTGGTCGGCATAGGAGGCTTTGTCGAGGCCCAAGCGCTCGAACCTAACGAGAGGGAAGGAAAATACTGGCTCCAGGATTAACCCGGTTCCCAGACATGGAGGGCCGTCCGGGTTCGCCGGCCGGCCCTTTGTTTCCGAAAAATTAACGGCCCTCGGGGTCGCTCCTAGATTTGATGCTGTTTATCTATCGAGACTTCGCCGGACGGCAACTCGACGCTCTCCATAGAAATTCCTTTCTGATAGGGAGATTTTAAATATGAACCAAGCGGAATACAACAAGCAAGCCGTGGACTGGCGAACCATCAAGGAAGGCTCGGTCGTGGCCGTTCTGGCCTACGGCGTGCCCCATACGGATGTCATCCACTACGCCAAGCACGCGGTCCAGGACCCTGATCCCTGGTATCTGGACCATTCCCCCTTCGGCGGGCCGATCGTCCCTCCGGGATACTTTTATGGGGAATACCTCCGGGTGATCGTGGTCCCCAACTTCCCCATGGGCGTCCTGAACTCTCAACTCTCTTTCGAATCCAAAGGCCCCGTCTTTCACGGCGAACCGATCACCGTGATCGGAACGGTCGATCGTATTTACGAAAAAAGGGGCAGGCCCTACCTGGACCTGGGCATGTCGGTTAAAAAAAGCGACGGCCGGGAAGTCGGACGGGGCGTGGTTACCATCCTGCTGAACCTGGAGGAGGACTGATTTATGAGCATGGAAACTGCGGCCACCGAAATCGGTTTTGAGTTGCCGCCGGTGGTTAAAAAAATAGAGCCTGACCTTTTAAGAAACTACTCGACCAGATACCCCGGCGTCTTCATCAAGACCATCCACGTGGATAAGGAAGCGGCCGGGAGTTGGGGGTTTCCGGACTTGGTGCTCCAGGGTTCGCAAACCATGAACTTTGCCGCGGAAATGCTCTTCAAGGTTTACCGGGAGAACTGGATCAATGATTCCAGCCTGAACGTCAAGTTCATTAAGCCGGTCTTCAACGGCCAGACAGTCGCCACCAAAGGCAAAATAACAGACAAGGTCGAAGAATCCGGCGGAAAGGTTCGGCTCAAGATCGACATCTGGGCGGAAGACCAATCAGGCGACAAGGTCATGGTCGGTGAAGCCGCCGTGGTGGTATGATTTTTAGCTGTTTTAAAAAAATGAAAAAAAGCTATTATGTCACGGCGAGGAGCCGTCGAGGACGGACCGAAGCAACCGCCTTTTAAGGAATTGGTTCATCATCCCGCCACGACGAGGTTCCTCGCTGTGATATCAAAATAATATTCCCTAATCAGGCCTGGACCCTCCCAGGTTTGAATATCGGAGGAGAACATGCCGTTAATTTCCAAGGAAGAGTACCTAACCAGCCTGCGCCAGCTTGGTCACCGGGTTTTCATCCAGGGCCGGCAGGTGGAAAGCGTCCCGGATAACCCTATTTCCGGACCCGGGGCCATGGCCATGGCCGAAACCTACTATCAGGCCGAACATTCCCCTGAGCTGTTTACGGCCCGGTCGCACTTGACCGGTGAAAAGATCAACCGCTTTGCTCATATTCAGCAAAGTCCCGAAGACATCGTTAAAAAGGTGGTCATGCTCCGAGAAATGGGCCGACGGACGGCCTGCTGCTTTCAACGCTGCGCCGGCATGGACGCCATCAATTCCGTCTACGCCGTCACCTACGACATCGACGCCCAATACGGGACGAAATACCATGAGCGATTCAAGGAATTTTTAAAGGACATCCAAAGCCGGGATATCGTCCCCGCCGCCTGCATGACCGACAGCAAGGGCGACCGGAGCCTTTCGCCGTCCCAGCAGGAGGATCAAGACCAATATTTGCACGTGGTGGAAGAGACCAAGGACGGGGTGATCGTCAGGGGGGCCAAGCTCCACATCACCGGCGGGGTCAACTCCCACGAACTGCTGGTCATGCCCACCCGGGCCCTGCGGGCCGAGGACCGGGACTACGCCATCGCCTTCGCCGTGCCAGCCGAAACCAAGGGGGTGACCTTTATTTACGGCCGCCAGCCTTCGGACACCAGGCGGCTGGAAAACCGGCGGCCGGACGTGGGCAACCTCTATTTCGGGGGCTGTGAAGCCCTGGTCGTCTTTAATGACGTCTTCGTGCCCACGGACAGAATCTTCATGAAAGGCGAATATCCCTTCGCCGGGCGCCTGGTCGAGCTTTTCGCGGCCAATCATCGGACCAGTTACGGCGGCTGCAAGGTCGGCGTCGGCGACGTCCTCATCGGAGCCACGGCGGCCATCGCCGAGGCCCAAGGCACGGACCAGGCCTCTCATGTCAAGGACAAACTGGCCGAAATGATCCATCTCAACGAAACCCTCCACGGCGTGGCCCTGGCCAGCGCGGCCAGGGGGAGGCAGACGCCCAGCGGGTCTTTCGCGGTCGACCAGCTTCTGGCCAACGTTTGTAAACTCAACATCACCCGCTTTCCCTTTGAGATATCCCGGCTGGCCCAGGACATCGCCGGCGGACTCATGGTGACCCTGCCCTCGATCGAGGACCAGGAACATCCGGAAATCGGGGAATACGTCAAGAAGTACATGGCCGGCAAGGCCGGGGTGTCCAGCGAGACTCGTATGCGCCTGCTGCGGCTGATCGAAAACATGACTCTGGGCACCGGCGCGGTTTCGTACTTGACCGAATCCATCCACGGCGCCGGGTCGCCTCAGGCCCAGAAGATCATGATCACCCGTCTGGCCGACGTGGCGACGGCCAAGTCCTGCGCCTTGAGCCTGTGCGGGCTGCAAACCTTGGTTTGATTTCCCTTGCCGGGTCGGGTAATATACCGGCATCGGGGGAAAATAAAAAAAGCGAGGGAGAAAAATGATCGAAAACGTCAAGAAGACAGCGGTCATCGGTTCGGGGACCATGGGGGCTCAGATCGCTGAGCTCCTGGCCCGGATAGCCGGATATGAAGTCACCTTGATCGATTTGACGGACGAACTGGTCAACAACGGCATCAAAAGCATCGCCGATCGATTGGATCGTTTCTTTGTCTCCAAGGGTAAGATGAGTCCGGAAGACAAAGACAAAATCATGGGACTGATCAAGGGCGACGCCGATCTCAAGACAGGCGTCAAAGACGCCGATTTCATCATTGAAGCGGTGGTGGAAAACCTGGCCATCAAGAAAGATATTTTCGCCAAGTTGGAGGAAGCCGCCCCGCCTCACGCTATTTTCTCCTCCAACACCTCTTACCAGAACATCACCGAGATGGCCTCGGTGACCAAGCGGCCTGACAAGGTGGTCGGCACTCATTTCTTCAATCCCGTGGCCAGGATGGCCCTGGTGGAGGTGGTCAGAGGCGCCTTGACTTCGGACGACACCACTGAAACGGCCGTGGCCTTGTCCAAAAAACTGGGCAAGGAGCCGGTGGTCTGCCGGGATTTCAGCTACGGTTTCCTGGCCAACAGGGCCTACCTGGGCATGGTCAAGGAAGCCTTGCAGATGGTCTGGGAACGGGTCGGTTCCCCGGAGGAAATCGACAAGGCCCTGCGCCTGGGCTATAACCTGCCCATGGGTCCGCTCGAACTTTTCGACTTTGTCGGCGGTTGGAAGATCGCCGTCTCTTCCGAGCAGGACCAGATGAGGGAGATGGGTCCGGAAAAGGGCTGGCTCCACCCCCTGATCAGGATGATGGACCGGGCCGGATATAACAATATTTACGCCTTTTGGAACGACGCCCTGTCCAAATGGTAGACCATAGGTGACAATAAAAAACATGGGAGGCTAGTCGATGGGAAAAGTCGTTGAGTATGTCAAGGAAGATAAGGTCGCTATTTTCACTCTGAACCGCCCGGAAGTTTTCAACGCCCAAAACTTGCAGCTTCTAAGGGAGCTCGAGGCGGCCCTGAAGGATTTCCGCGACGACCCGAACCTCTGGGTCGGCATCGTGACCGGGGCCGGGGAAAAGGCCTTTTGCGCCGGAGCCGACATCAAGGAGACCCTGCCCTATATGAAAGAGAACCGTGGCCGCTATTGGGCCTTTCCCGGAACCATGATGAAGGGCCTCGACCTGTGGAAGCCTCTCATTGCGGCCCTCAACGGCCTGGCCCTGGGCGGCGGCCTGGAAATCGCCCTGGCCTGCGACATCAGGATCGCTTCCGAAAAGGCCAGAATGGGCGTGCCTGAAGTGAAGCTGGGCATCATCCCCGGCGGGGGCGGCACCCAAAGGCTGCCCCGGATGATCCCCTGGTGCAAGGCGGCCGAGTTGGCCTTTACCGGTCAGCCCATGGACGCCCAGGAAGCTTATCGGATCGGCCTGGTCAACGAAGTCGTCCCCCCGGACCAGCTCATGACCCGGGCCAAGGCCTGGGCGGCCAAAATCTGTGAATGCGGACCCTTGGCCGTTTGGGCGGCCAAGGAGGCCATGGTCCGGGGCAGCAACATGACCCTGGATGACGGCTTGCGGCTCGAGGACTCCCTGGAAAGCCTGCTTCTGGGCACCGAAGATTTTATCGAAGGCACTTCCGCCTTTGTCGAAAAAAGAAAACCGCAGTGGAAAGGCAAATGAAAGATTAAATCCGGGAAACAGTTTTCAGGGGGGCGGGCCCCCCTGATTAATTTCCGGGGCTTTAAGGAGCGGGCATGAGCTTGGAGGAAAGGCATTTCGGACCGGTGTGGTTTATTCCGGGCGAAACCAAGGGTAAATACCCTTATTGCCATTCGATTTATATCGAAGGGCCGGGGGTGGTCATCGACCCGGCCTCGGACCATGACCGCCTCCTTCAACTTCGAAACGAGCCCGGAGTCAACGAAGTCTGGCTCAGCCACGCCCATGAAGACCACTTCAAATACCTGGGATTGTTCGACGATGTCCCTCTGGCCTTGTCGGAACCGGATGCGCCTGTCATGGCCGACGTGGAACTTTTGCTGGACGCCTATGGCGTTGAAGGAGAAACCAGGGGTTATTGGCGGGAATTCCTAACTGAAGGCTTTGATTTTCAGCCTAGAACAGCCTCGCGGATTTTAAAACCCGGAGAGGTGATCGACCTGGGGACGGTGACCGTGGAGATCATCGCCACGCCCGGCCACACGCCCGGGCATCTGGCCTTTTTCTTCCGGGAGCCCGAGATTCTCTTCATGGCCGACTATGACCTGAGCAAGTTCGGTCCGTGGTACGGGGACCTGATGAGCAGCATCGAGGACACCATCGATTCGGTCACCAGACTCCGCCGCCAGCCGGCCCGGATATGGCTGACCTCCCATGAAACCGGGGTGTTCGAAGAAAATCCCGGAGCACTTTGGAACGATTATCTGGACGTCGTCCGGATCAGGGAAGAAAAACTCCTCGATTTCCTGGAAGAACCCCGGACGTTCGAGGAGATCGTCCAGGCCTGCATCGTCTACTGGCGGCCGCGTGAACCCAAGAACTTTTTCGAGCTGGGCGAGCGCGGTCATATGGGCAAGCACCTTGAAAAGCTGATCAAGGCAGGCCGGGCGGACCAGCAAGGAGACAAGTTCGTCAGGGTTTTATAAATCCCGTCAAATCCGTCTGGACCAAACAGGTATTTTCTTTACAATTCGGGAGGAAAACATATGCGTCCCTTGGATGGGATCAAGGTCATCGAAATGGCCGGCTTGGCCCCTTCGCCTTACTGCGGCATGATTCTGGCCGACTTCGGGGCCGATGTGGTCATCGTCGACCGTCTGGCCAAAGGCGGGCCGGAAATCCCCAACCTCATGGCTAAAAATCCCTTTGACCGCGGCAAACGCTCCCTCCGGGTCAACCTGAAGACCGAGGCCGGCTTAAACCTGGTCCGGACAATGATCCGGGAGTACGACGTTCTCATCGACCCCTATCGGCCGGGAGTGATGGAATCCCTGGGGCTGGGTCCGGAAGAGGCCCTGAAGCTGAATCCGAAGCTTATCTTCGCCCGCCTGACCGGCTGGGGCCAGGCCGGTCCGTACGCCCGCATGGCCGGCCACGACATCAATTACATCGGCCTGGCCGGGGCCTTGTCCCTGTTCCGGCGTCACGGAGAAATCCCCCTGCCCCCCTGCAACGCCTTGGGTGATTTCGCCGGAGGCGGGATGCTCTGCGCCATGGGCGTCCTGCTGGCCCTGGTCGAAAGATACAAGTCCGGTCTGGGGCAGGTGGTCGACGCGGCCATGATCGACGGCGCCGCCAATATCATCACCTTCCTTTATGGACTGGTGGCCAACGGCCTGATGACCTTGGACATCGGCACCAACCAGTTGGATTCCGGCGCGCCGTATTATCAGACCTACGAAACGTCCGACGGCCGGTTCATGGCCGTGGGGGCCATCGAGGCCAGATTCTACGCCGAACTTCTGCAAGGCTTGGGCTTGGACCCGGCCGACTTGCCCGACCAAAACGACCGGGAAAAATGGCCGGCGATGAAAGAGCGTTTCGCCCAGGTTTTCCGAACCAAGAGCAGGGACGAGTGGGCCGCTCTTTTTGAGGGCAAGGATGCCTGCGTGGCCCCTGTCCTGGAGCTGAACGAAGTGGCCGGCCATCCTCAAAACCGTGGGCGGGACCTGCTGATCGAATTGGACAGCGTGCTCCAACCGGCCCCGGCCCCCAGGCTTTCCCGAACGCCCGGGCGGGCCTTGAAACCCGGGACCCCGCGGGGAGAGGAAACGCGGCCGGTCTTGGAGGAACTGGGCTATACCGAACAAGAAATAAACGAACTTTTTGACCGGGGATTCGTGGAATAAAAATCGCGTAACCTATCAGCCAATGGTGGCATTTTTCATTTTTTTCGGCCCGACTGACAGAAATGGATTCCCGCTTGCGCGGGAATGACGGTGATAACTATGAGTCATTCCTGCGAAAGCAGGAATCCAGACCGCCGATAATTGAGTGATGACCAAGTTGCTGCTTGTTACGCCGGGGAACAGGCGCAGGGACGCAAGAAGCGTCCCTGCTTGCTTTTATCAGCTCCGAATCAGCCGGGGCAGCATCTGGTGATGCTGGGGGCAAAAGGTGGTCGGGTTCTGGTAGCAGGCCCCGACAAAGGCCTGCATGTATCGCCTGATCTGGGTGAAAGGCACGACTTCGTCGACAAAACCGCGTTTGGCGCAGTACACCGGCCGGGATCGCTCGTAATAGAGCCGGGCCAGTTCGTTCATCTTCTCGATGACCGGTTCGAGGGTCCGGTCGGCGTCCTGTTCCTTGACCAGCCGACGGGAAAAAGAGGCGGCGGCCGCGGTCTCGCCGTGCATGACGTAGATTTCCGTGGTCGGGACGCCTAAAGTGAAAACGTTGTGGTTGTTGGCGTTGGGTCCGCCCATGATGTAATGGGCCGCGGCGGTCCCTTTTCTCAATACCACCAGCATGAGGGGCACGTCGGTCTGTTCAATCGAGTAGATCAGGGACTGGCCCAGGCCGAGAAGTTCGGCCTTTTCGGCGATGTCGCCCACGTCGATGCCCGAGGTGTCCTGGAACCAGATCATGGGCAGCCGGTCTCGGCCGCACTGGGTGACGAACTCGTTGAGCTTGATCAGGCCCTGGCGGTAGAGCTTGCCGCCGATGCCCTGGTACCGGCCCTGGGCGTATTCCGGGTACCCGGGGGGCAGGAGGCCTTGGCGATTGGCCAAAATGCCCACGGGTAAGCCGTCGATCTTGGCCAGGCCGCAATAAACTTCCGGGCCGAAGTCGGGCCGGAATTCCAGGTGTTCACTGCCGTCCACCAGGCGGGCCAGCGCGTTGTCGAAGTCGTACACGGCTTTTTGATTGAAAGCGACAATGGAATTGACGTCCTCGATCGGAAATTTCGGGGCCTGGGGTTCATCCACCCGGAAAAAGTCGGGATTATAGGCGGGCATGTCGGCCATCCATTTGCGCAATGAATCCAGGACCCCGGTTTCCTCGTCGCAGACCTCGCGGAAGAAGCCGGTCTGGCCTTGATGGATGGTGACGCTGCCCGGCGGGACTTCCTTGAAGTGCCTGGTGGCCTCGATGAGCTGTTGGGCCCCTTCCAGATCGAAGCAGCCCTTGGGACTCATGCCGCCGACGATGCCTCCGCCGCCCACGGCGATATTGCAGTCCTTGTGGGCAATCAGCAGGGTCGGACTGATGCCCTGGTACCCGCCGCCGGCCGGGTTGGTCCCATAGATGCCGGCCAGGACCGGGATGCCCATCTTTTCCAGCTCGGCGTGCCGGAAAAAAGGCGTGCCGTTGCCCCGGCGGTCCGGGTAAACCTCCTCCTGCTGAGTCAGCTTGACCCCTGAACAGTTGACCAGCCAGACCAGGGGGATGTGCAGCCGTTTGGCCATGTCGGTCACCCGGAGGATGTTCTCGGCCTGACCGGGCACCCAGGCCCCGGCCATGACCTTGTTGTCGAAACCGACCACCACGGCCCATTTGCCGCTGATCCTGGCCAGGCCGTCGACAACCCCGGTGGTCCCTTCCTCGTTGTCCCTGGGGTTATAGATCGTATGCAGAGGATGCCATGTCCCCGGGTCGATCAGGTAGTCCAGCCGGTCCCAGACGGTCATCTGGCCGCGCTTGCGGATGACTTCGGCGGGGAGGCCGGCCTGCTTGACCTTTTCCACCTCCGCCGCGATTTCGGCCTCGACTTCGGCGATCTGACGCCGGTTCTCCGCCGTCCGCTCGATTTGTTTTTCCTTGAGTGGTTTGCCTAAGGGGTCCATTCTTTTCCAATAAGGCCACATGCTCTCGTCCCTCTCCCTTTTCAGCGGTTGGCCTTGCGGAAACCAAGCTGGTCCAAGGCCGTGATCATTTTGCAGATATTGGCCGAACCCTCGACGATGAAATAGGCCGGGGCGTCCCGAAGATAACGGGCCACGGGATATTCGGTCGAATAGCCGTAAGCCCCTAAAATGCGCATGGCGTAATTGGCGCACATGTTGGCCACTTCCCCGGCCTTCCACTTGGCCTGGGCCACTTCCAAGGTGTTCCCCAGTTGGCCCTGGTCCTTCTGGCAGGCCGCCTTATAAACCAGAAGCCTGGCCGCTTCTATCTCGATGCACATCTGCGCGATCAAATCCTGGTTCATCTGGAACTGGCCGATGGGCTGGCCGAACTGTTCCCTTTCCCGACAATATTTGGTGGCCGCATCCAGGCAGGCCTGGGCCAGGCCCACGCCGCCGGCGGCCGCGGACAACCTGGTCTGGTTGAGGGACCCGAAGACGATCTTGGTCCCGTCGCCGGGCCGGCCCAGGATGTTCCCCTTGGGGACCTTGACGTTGTCGAGGTAAATTTCTCCCGTGGGGGTCGAGCGCGTGCCCAGCTTGTCCAGGGCGGTCACACTGATGCCGGGGAAATTCTTGGGTTCGATGACGAAGGCCGACAGGCCCTTACCGCCCTTGTCCCGGTCGGTGTAAGCGTAATAGATGAGCACGTCGGCTATGGAGGCGTTGGAAATCCAGGTCTTGGAGCCGTTGAGCAGCCAGTGGTCGCCCTTGTCCTCGGCCGTGCTCTTCATGGCCATGACGTCGGAACCGGCGTTGGGTTCGGTGATGCCGAAGCCGCCCACCCACTGGCCCGCCACCAGTTGGGGAATGTATTTCCGTTTGAGCTCTTCCGAACCGTAATGGTAAATGGTAAAGGCGCACCCCAATTCCTGCATGTTGATCTGGACCCTCAGGGAGCTGGAAGCCCGGGCGATCTCCTCGGTGATGATCATGGCCGCCAGCCAGCCCATGTCGTTGCCGCCGTACTCCTCGGGGATGACCGTCCCGAACATCCCCAGTTCGCCCATCTTTTTGATTACTTCCTCATAGGGGACGTAATGCTCTTCGTCCCATTGGTCCGCGTAAGGGGCGATCTCTTTGGCGGCGAAATCCCTGGTCATTTCCTTGAGCATCTGCAAGTCTTCGGACAATTCAAAATCCATATGGTCCTCCTTCCGGCCGAGGCGCGAGCTAGACTAAGACATTTCCGGCGATAATCATCCGCTGGATCTGGTTGGAGCCGTCGAAAATCTGGATGGCCTTGGCGTCCCGCATCATTCTTTCCACGGCGCTGCCCTTGGCCACACCTTCCGCGCCGCAGATTTGGACGGCCTTCTCCGTGACTTCCATCGCCGTGTCCGAGGCCAGGCATTTGGCGGCCGAAACCAGCGTTTCCAGGTCCTTGAGCGGCACGGACCGGCTGTCGATCAGGCCGGTCGTCCTCAGGATCAGGGATTTGACCGCTTCGATCTTGATCTTCATATCGGCCAGCATGAATTGAATGCTCTGCTGGCGGGCCAGGCTGCGGCCGAACTGGAACCGAGTCCTGGCGAAATTGACCGCCTCGCTCAGGGCCCCTTCGGCCAGGCCCCAGGCCATGGAAGACGCCCCCCAAACCCGCATGTTGTTGCAGACCTCGGTCAGGATTTTCCAGCCCATGCCTTCGCCCAGGAGAAGATTTTCCTTGGGAACCCGGGCGTTGACCAAGGCCATTTCGGCGGTGACGGAGCCGTGAAGGCCCATCTTTCTTTCTTTTTGCCCGAAACTCAACCCCGGCGTGTCCTTTTCGATAATCATGGCCGAAACACCCTTGGTCCGCTTGCCCGGCCCGGTCCGAACGAAGACCAAATAATAATCGGCCACGCCGCCCAAGGTAATCCAGGCCTTGGTCCCGTTGACCTTGTAAAAATCGCCGTCCGGTTCGGCCCTGGTCTGGATGCTCCCCGCGTCGGAGCCGAAGTTCGGTTCGCTCAGGCAGAAGGCGGCCAGTTTGTCCCCTTCCCCGAACTCGGGCCCGAACCGACGGACCTGATCGGCCGAACCGGTCTCCAACAAGGTTCGGATCACGGCCTGGGTCGGGAAAATGAGCAGAGAGGACGAGGCGCAGGCCTGAGCCACTTCCTGGATGACCAGGGACAAGGTGGTGGCGTCGGCCTCCATTCCGCCGAAGATTCGGGGCAGGGCCAGTTTGAGCAGTCCGTATTCCTTGAAGGCCTGGTAACTTTTCAGGGGAAAGGCCTCTTCCGCATCGACTTCGGCCGCATGAGGAGCGACCCGTTCCCGGACCAGGCGCTTGACCTCGTCCCGGATGATGCGCTGACGCTCGGTCAGTTGAATCATCGGCCTTCTTCCCGTTCGACGATCAGAGCGATGCCCTGGCCGCCCCCGATGCACATGGCGGCCAGGCCGTATCTCGAATTCCGGGACTTCATTTCGTAAAGAAGCTTGGTCAGAATGACCCCGCCGGAGGCCGAAACCGGGTGCCCCAGGGCGATGGCCCCGCCGTTGACGTTGACTTTTTCCACGTCGAGGCCCAGTTCCCGGATGCAGACCAGGGACTGGGAGGCGAAGGCCTCGTTCAGTTCAACCAGGTCGATCCGGTCCAGGCTCAATTCCGTCTTCTCCAAGGCCCGGCGGGTGGCCGGGATTGGTCCGATGCCCATCAGGGCCGGCTCGACCCCGGCCGAGGCATAGGCCACGATGGCGGCCAGGGGTTCGAGACCCTTTTGCCTGGCCGTGCTCTCTCTCATGACCACCAAAGCCGCGGCCCCGTCGTTCATGCCCGAGGCGTTCCCGGCCGTTACCGTGCCGCCTTCCCGAAAAGCCGGTTTGAGCTTGGCCAGCTTGTCCAGGGTGGTGGACCGGGGGTGTTCATCGGTGTCGAAGATGACCGGGGGGCCTTTGGGCTGGGGAATCTCGACCGGGACGATCTGTGCCTTGAAGCGGCCCTCGGCGATGGCCCGGGCGGCCCGCTCCTGGCTCCGGAGACCGAAAACGTCCTGGTCCTCCCGGCTGACCGAGTATTTTTGCGCCACGTTTTCCGCCGTTTCGCCCATGGTGTCGCCCGAGAGCGGATCAAAAAGGATGAGCTGGTCCTGAAGCTGGCCGTGGCCCAAACGATAGCCCCAGCGGGCCCCCCGGAGCAGATAGGCGGCCCGGCTCATGGATTCGACCCCGCCGGCGCAAATGATGTCGGCGTCACCGGCCTTGATGATCTGAGCGGCCAGGATGACCGACCGGAGACTGCCGCCGCAGGCCTTGGAGATGGTGAACTGAGGACTCTCGATGGGCAGCCCGCCGCGAACGGCCATGACCCGGGCTGAATTGATGGGCAGTTCGCCGGTCCGGTAGCCGTGGGCCATGATGACCTCCTCCACTTCACCCGGCCCGATCCCGGCCCGCTTGACAGCCTCCCCGATGACCAGGGCCCCGAGCTGGGTGTCACCGACGTCCTTGAGCGTTCCGCCGAAGCGGCCCACCGCCGTTCTGACCGCGCTGACAATGACCACCTTGTCCATACCGCACTCCTTTTACAGGCCGTTGATAATCTTTGCCGGTGAGCTTTTGAATTCTTATTCCGGGGACCGGGTTATGTCAAGGAGAAAACAGCTACACTGTAGCTATGCAGAGGAAACAGCATGGGAATTTATTCCCAGGCTATACTCGCGCCGTCCCGCTGGGACGGCGCGGTCCTGCTCCAGTCGGCGTTGGGTCAGGGCACACCCGGCTAAGCCTCTTGCGGTTGCCTGGCAGTTAGAACGTCGTTCCCGCCACCTTCTCCGTCGTTCCCGCCCCTCTCCGTCGTTCCCGCGAAAGCGGGAACCCAGTCTTACCCGACCTTTTTTCTGGATTCCTGCTTGCGCAGGAATGACGGGACACCCGGCTCCACGCGCTCCCAGCGGCGAACCCTGTGTTCGCTCGGCTGAACCTCTTGCGCCCGCGGCGCTCCGGCAACGAGTTGCCGGAGCCACCCCCTCATGTATTCCCAGACCTACCAACCAGTCCCATTAGGGACGGCCGAAGGCAGCCTGGGGTTTCAACTCCAGGCCCTTTCCCCTTTACATTTAATCAGGGTCATAGTATCAAAAACTCAGTCGGCCGAAAAGGAAATCAGCAGTCCCATGCCCAGCAAATCCAAAGTCATGTCCATGGCCGAGGCGGTCAGCCGCCTGGTCCGCGCGGGCGCGAGCATCGCCCTGGGGACGAACCTTGAAGCGGCCATACCCTTCGCCGCCGGGCAGGAAATCATCCGACAGCAGGTCCGCGACCTGACCCTGATCGGCCCCATTTCCGACCTGCTTTTCGACATGATGGTCGGCGGCGGGGTGGTCAAAAGGATTGTCGCCGCCTGGATCGGCAACGTCAGCACCGGCTCGGGTTACAATTTCCGGCGGGCCGTGGAAAAGGGAATTCCCCGGCCGGTCGAGGTGGAAAATCATTCGAACCTTTCAGTGTCCACGGCCCTGGAAGCCGGGGGCATGGGCCTGGGATTCGGCTTGATCCGGTCCCTGTTCGGCACGGACATACTGAAGGAAAACCCCAACATCGCGCCTCTGGACTGTCCCTTCACCGGGCGGAAACATTTGGCCGTCCAAGCACTGACTCCGGACCTGACCATCGTTCACGCCCAAAGGGCCGACGAGGAAGGCAACGCCCATGTCTGGGGCAACCTGGGCATCACCCCGGAAGCGGTCAAGGCCGCCCGGCACGTTTTGGTGGTGGCGGAAGAAGTGGTTTCCCGGGCCGTGATCCGCTCGGATCCCAACCGGACCCTGATTCCGGGCTTTAAGGTCCGGGCCGTGGTCGAAGAGCCCTGGGGGGCCCATCCTTCACCGCTTCAAGGCTATTACGGCCGCGACGATGAATTTTACCTGGAGTACGCCAGGGCGACCAAGGAACTCGAACAAGCCGGGGCCTGGTTCAAGGAATGGGTCTTCGGTCTGCCCCACCGGCAGGCTTATCTTAAAAAACTGGGCCCGGAGCGCCTGGCCGGCTTGAAAGTCCGTCATCCAGCGCCGGCCGCTCCGGTTGAATACGGTTATTAGCCATGGTGATCAAGCCCGGCGAACTGATGGTCTGCGTGGCCGCCCGGGAAATCAAGAACTCGGACGTGGTCTTTGTGGGCATGCGTCTGCCTCTGCTGGCCTTTCTTCTGGCCAAGTCGACCCATGCCCCCGACGCGGTCGGTCTCTTCGAAAACGGCCTGATTCGGGACGAACCGGCCCACGGGCCGATTGTGACCATGTGCGATCCGCCGATCATCACCGGCGCCGTGGCCTGCACCTCCCTGCGGGAGGTCATGGGCTATCTTCAGCAAGGCCGAGTCACCTTGGGTTTCATCGGCGGGGCCGAGGTGGATGTCTTCGGGAACATCAACACCACCAGGGTGGACCGGACCAGGCTGCCCGGCAGCGGCGGCGGGGCCGACATCGCCTCCTTGGCCGGACGGCTGATGATCATCATGTCCCACCAGCGCCGGCGGTTCGTCCGCCGGGTCGAATACATCACCTCGGCTGGCTTCGGCGACGGCCCCGGCTGGCGGGAAACCCAGGGCCTGAGCGGCGGGGGGCCGACGGCCATTGTCACCACTTACGGGGTCTTTCGCTTCGACCCGACGACCAAAAGGGCTGTTTTGACCCAGGTCCATCCGGAAGTGGACATCGAGACCGTCCGGCTAGAAACGGGCTGGAACCTGACCGTGTCCCCGGACCTTGGGGTGACTCCGCTGCCCACACTCGAGGAACTGGCCCTGATCCGGCGATTCGACCCGAAGGGTTTCTGGACCGGAGCGTGAAGGAAGGCCATGCCGCTGCGGGTGCGAAGCAAATTCTGGATCGAAGACGACCAAGGGCGGCCGATATTCGGCTGGGGGCGGGGTTTGATTCTCGAAAAAATAGACCAGCTTGGTTCCATCAGGGCCACGGCCAAGGAACTTCAAATGTCTTATCGGGCCGTCTGGGGCAAGATCAAGGCCACGGAGGAACGCCTGGGCCTCAAGCTGGTCGAGACCTCGCGGGGAGGCGGACGGGGACGGGGGGCCAGACTGACGCCGGAAGCCAAAAAGCTCCTGACCATGTTCCAGGAACTTCACCATCAGGGCAACACCTTGGCCGATACCCTTTTCAAAAAAATATTTTCCGATTTAAACTGATCCATCGATGGTTTAACCCGGAATGAGGCCTGTAACCAGCTCCCCAAAATCGCCCCAGGCCGGCCTCGAATCGGCCGGGTCCCCCAAAATCAAGCCGTATTATCTTTCCCTGGAACCCTTGGTCAACTGGCTTGAAGTCCCCAGACCGATCGACTGGACCGAACAGTTCGGGCGGGCGGCCCCTTTGGAAGTGGAAATCGGTTACGGCAACGGCGAATTTATCACCCGCCGGGCCAAGGCCCATCCGGACTGTGACTTTGTGGGACTGGAAGTGACCTGGGCTTCGACCAAGAGGGCCTTGCGCCGGATCGCCAAGGAAGGCCTGAAAAACGTCCGCCTGCTCATGATCGATGCTCATTTGGCCTTCCAGCGCCTCTTTCGGCCCCGATCTCTCCCCCGGGTGATAGCTCTTTTCCCGCCGCCCTGGCCCAAGGACCGCCATGTTCATCGGCGTCTTTTCTCCAGGGAGTTCCTCCGGCTGGTCAACAGCCGGCTGACCGCCGGCGGCCGGGTCCAGGTAATCACCGATTATCGGCCCTATTTGGACTGGCTGCTGGAACAAGTGCCGGGCACGGGTTTTCAGGCGGGCTGGCAACGCACCCCGGCCCGGTTCGACACCAAATACGAAAGGAAATGGCTGGACCACGGCCAAGACTTCTTTTATGAAATTACCCTGGACAAAACGGAACACCTTGACCTGCCCTTGGTGGAGGATACCCCCTTGATTATCTTGCGCGTCAAAGATTTAGACCCCGACCGGCTTGAACCGCGGGGCCAAACCGGCCCCATCACCGTGCTGTTCAGGGATTTTGTTTATGATCCCCGGCGGGAAAAGGGTCTGGTCCTGGCCATGATCAACGAAGACCGGCTGCGGCAAAACCTTTGGATCGAGATAGTCCGGACCGACCAAGACTGGCTGATCCGGCCGACCCGGGGCGGCGCCCTGCCTACGGTCGGCCTGCAGCGGGCTCTCGAGCTGGTGCGCGACGCCGCCCAGGATTCCGCAACCAAGCCATGACACTCGGCGGTCAAGTCCCTCGACCAATCCGTCGCTCCCGAAAGGTTCGATGACCGAATTTTCACGCCCTGGTTGAGTTCCAATGGCAAAAGGCAAAAAATACTCTTCCGGTAAAAAACGACCTCAAATAAAAATCCTTCCCCCCAAAGACCGGACGCCGATGATTTCGGCCCTGGTCCTGGTCTGTTTCTTCCTGTCCGGCCTGGCCAGCTTGGTTTATGAGGTCTTGTGGGTGCGCCTGTTCGACAAGGTCCTCGGCGGAGCGCCCTTTGCCGTAGCCACGGTTTTGACCGTCTTCATGGCCGGCCTGGCCCTGGGCAGTTACCTGGCCGGACGTCGAGTGGACCGGGTCCCTTCTCCGGGCGGTCTTTTGGCCTGGTACGGCAAGCTGGAAATCGGCATCGGGGCCTATGCCCTCCTGCTCCCTCTCTTGATCACCATGACCACCCCTATTTATATTCGGCTTTACAACCGATTGTTTCAATATTTCTGGCTCTACAACCTGGTCTCCTTTTTCCTCTGCTCGATCCTGCTGATCCTGCCGGTCACCCTGATGGGGGCCACCTTGCCCGTCCTGATCCGTTTCTATGTCCGCAACCTGGACCGCTTGGGCCGGAGGGCCGGGAGACTTTACGGCCTGAACACCATCGGGGCGGCCCTGGGCGTGGTTTTGACCGGGTTTTTCCTGATCAACCGCCTTGGGGTCTGGGGAACGATCCTGATCGTGGCCGGCCTCAATTTTCTGGTGGGATTGACCGGCCTTTTCTTAGGTTCCCGGATTTCCGCCGGCCCATCGCCGGCCTCGAGGACCAAGGTCAGGGTCTCCGACGAAGCCGCTGGCGACGGCCCGGCCGGAGGCGAGAATCCCGAGGCCAGGGCGGCCTTGCTTCTGTTCGCCGTATCCGGTTTTTGCGCCATGGCTTACGAGGTTATCTGGATCAGGCTGCTGGGTCTCCTGATCGCCCCGACCGTTTACTCCTTGGCCATCGTAGTGGCCACGTTCATCGTCGGCCTGGCCCTGGGCAGCCTTGTCTTCGGTTGGTGGGGAGACCGGAGCGCCAAAGTCTTTCCCTTGCTGATCGCCACCCAGATCGCGGCGGCCGGCCTGGCCCTGCTGGTCAGTCAGCTCCTGGGTAACAGCCAGTTCTTCTTCGCCAAGCTCATCTACACCTTCCGGCACGACTTCAGCCGGATGACGGCCGTCCAGTTTCTGGTCCTCTTTCTACTCCTGCTGGGTCCGACCCTGATGCTGGGAGCGACCTTCCCTCTGGTCAGTAAAATCTACGCCCGGTCCTTGAGCCGGATCGGCCACCACATCGGCTCGGCCTATGCCGTCAATACCATCGGGGCCATCTTAGGCTCCTTCGCCGCCGGTTTCCTGATTTTGCCCTTCCTGGGCAAGGAAACCGGTCTGACCCTGGTCATTGCCCTTCAACTGGCCGCCGCTTTTCTGGCCTGGGGCTATCTGGCCCGGCGTCGGCGTTCAGGTCCGAAGTCCTGGGCGGCCTGGGCCGCCCTGGTCCTGGCCGGAGTCCTGGCCGTGACCGCATATCCTTCCTGGGACCGCCGCCTGCTCTCCTATGGACGTTATTTAAACTTCCAGGCCGTTGAAGGGGACCTGATCACTTCTTCCTGGTCGGCGGCATTATGGCGGGGGCCTGACCTTCTGGCCCGGTATGAAACGGGCCGGGAAGTAATCTTCTACGGCGACGGCGCGGCCGGGTTCACCACCGTGGAAAAGTTGACCGACAGTCTGGGCCAAGTCAAATACACCTTGCTCAACAGCGGCAAACCCGACGCCTCGTCTCACGGCGACGCCTCGACCCAGGCCCTGCTGGCCCATATCCCCCTCTTGTTCCATCCCCGCCCTCGAACCGTCATGGTCCTGGGCGCCGGCTGCGGCATGACCGCCGGGGAAGCCCTGCTATATCCCGTGGACCGGGTCGATGTGGTCGAGATAAACGATCAGGTCATCCAGGCCGCCGGCTTCTTCCGACCATGGAACAATGATTTCCTGGCCGACCCCAGAACCAGGGTCATCATCCAGGACGGCCGCAATCATCTGACCCTGACCGCAGAGAAATACGACGTGGTCATTTCCGAACCTTCCAACCCCTGGATGGCCGGTCTGGCCAACCTGTACACCCTCGAGTTCTTTCAGACCGTCCGGGACCGTCTGGAAGAGGGCGGCCTCTTCATCCAGTGGATTCATTCCTACCGGATGGACTGGCCCACCCTGGCCCTGGTCGGCCGGACCTTTGCCCGCGCCTTCCCTCGGAATGTGCTCATGGCCTCCCTGGTCGGGGCCGGGGATTATTTTTTGGTCGGCTTTAAAAATAGTCCGGGACTCGACCTGGCCGTTGCTCGGGCCAACCTCAAATACGCCCAAAAATCCAAGATAATGAAATTGTCGGACCCCCGACTCTTGTATCACCTGCTGGTCACCGAAGACCTGGCGGACATGTTCGGGCCCGGACCGCTTCACACCGACGACCGCCCTCGCCTGGAATACGCCGCCCCCAGACAGCTCCATCGCCAAGATTCCTCCATTGAAGAGGAAATGGCCCGGCGAGGTCGGCTGTCGTCTCGGTCCCAGGCCGTCCTCGCCGAGACCGCCGATCCGGACAGCCTGATCGATCTGGCCGAATTCGCCGCCTCGGTTTATTCCCCCAGCTTTCCCCCGCTGGACCTGACCGGCGCCGATCAACAGCAGCAGAGTCGATATTATCGGGTGGTTGAAGATTACTGCGCCGGCGTGCTCGTTCAAGATTACGGGGTGTTGGCCGATCATTGGGCCCGGAGCCTGTGCGTCCACCGCCAGATCGATCAAATTACCAAACATCTGGAATCATGGCCTCAAGACGCCGCGGCCTATCATGATCTTGGTCTGGCTTACGCCCAGAAAGGGGACCTGGACGCGGCCGTTCAAGCCTTTGAAACCAGCCTCGCCCTTGATCCCCACCGCCCGGCCGCCCACAACAACCTGGCCGTGGCCCTGGCCCGCCAGGGGCGCTTGACCGAAGCCCGCCGGACTTGCCAAACCGCCCTGACCCTTAATCCCGCTTACGCCAAGGCCTATTTCACCCTGGCCAATATCAGCCTGGGCCAAGGCCGCCGGGTGGAAGCCATCCAAGAGCTTCGCACCGGCCTCGATTACGAAGAGGACCCCGCGGCCAGGCGGCTTTTAAAAGAACTTGAAACCCAGGGATAAAGCTGACTAATACTGAGTTAACTTCATACCTAAAGTAAAGAAACTATCGGGTCATTGCGAGGTTCGTCGCGGACGAACCGAAGCAATCACTTTAAATTAAAAGAGATTGCTCCATTGGGTAGGTAAGGGTTTCAAACGAAATTTATTCTTCGGGCAGGTTCGTTTCCACCTTCATGAACTCTCGAAGCAGGGTCGTGGCGTAGGACCCCTTGGGCAGGGAAAAGGACAGGGCCAGCCCCGGATCGACCGGGTCCAGGCGCAGGTCTTCGACAAAAAGCCGGGCCGGCCGGCGGCTGCCGTCCAGGCGGGCCCGAGCCAGACGTTCTTCCGTGACGCCCGAATTTTCCAGGATCAGACGTTCCAAGGCCCCGGCCTCCCCGTCGGCCCAACGCATCCGGCCGCCGTAGATCGGCCCGGTATAAGTGATTTCCTTGTTTATAAACCGAGGTTGTTCGGCCTGGAGGTCTTCCACCTGGAAAAGCCCGCCGGTGGAAACTTTTTTGGCGATGTCTCCGGCCAGAAGCCGGTCGAACCAGCCCCGCCGGAGACGTTCGGCCAGCCAGTCGTTGAACAGTTCGGACTGAAAAGCCGAAAGAAGAAATCGTTTGAGCCACGGTCGGCGGGGGCCGCGTCCAAGTAGAAGTTCGCGGCCCCGGACGGCGTTGTCCCCCTTCAAGCCGAAACGCTGGGGGCCGTAGAAGTTGGGCAGGCCCTTGGCCTTCAGCGCCGTGGCGATGTCTCCGGCCCGGCTGAACAGCTCCTCGTTCACTCCTTCGATGATCACCGTGAACCGGTTGCCCAGAAGATGGCCGGTCTTGAGCTTGTTGGTGTGCCGGCGGACCTCGAGGACTTGGACCGGCAAGCCTTCGGCGATTCGCCGGGCCACCTCCTTTTCTTCCATCCGGGGCAGCAAAAGGGAAATGGTCTGAGTGGCCCGGGCGTGCCGATCCTTCAAACCGGCGCAGCCCAGGTCCACTTCCCGCAAACCGAATATTTTCCCCAGGCCTTCCAGCAGGCTCCGGGTGGTCCAGCCTTCCCGAACCAAACGAACGTAAACATGGTCGCCCTGACCGGCCGGTTCATACAGCGGAATCTCTTCCACGATAAAATGGCTCGGCTGATTTTTAATCTGACCGCCGATTCCCGGCCGATCTTGAGTGATATACGGCAGTTTCTCCGTCATCCGTCCAGCCCCGCAATGATTTCTCCAGTTAATGCAACCCCGGCTTTGGCCTTTTTAAGTCGCCGATTTTTAAAAATAGCACAAATCGCCTGGATTTTCCGTCTTAATCCGAACGAGAGATTATAAATTATGACAGCCGATTAAGGCTAACCTGTCTGTGAACGGGGGCGTTTTCAACCTTTTTCGGTCTGACCGATAGAGGTGGATTCCTGCTTTCGCCGGAACCGTCATGCCCTTTAAGGCCCAACCGCGAAATGAAAGTCCGGGTACATGAGGCGCGGTTGTTTTTCCCGTCCGAGATATCCAAAACATCGTTCCCGCGAAAGGGAATCCGGTCTTCGGTATGATCCTTTTCTGGACCCCTGCTGGCGCGGGGTGACGGGTGGAGCTTCGGGTCAGGTGAAAAAGGCGCGTTCAGTGTCGACTTTCAGATAAATGACGTATAGTTACCACGTCATTCCCGCGCAAGCGGGAATCCAGACCGCCAATGACTGATAGATTACGATCAATCAGGAAATCTCCTTGACGGGTCGGTCCCGATAGGCTAAAAACCGGAAGTCACCGGAGCGAAAACCGGGAATTACATGACGGTTTTGGTTGTAGAGTCGCTTCTTGTTTATCCCCTTTCGGTCGGGGCTATCTAAACTCTGCCTTTTGCTCTCTAGGCAGACCCGAGAATGATTAAAAAAAGACGATGATTTTGATAATCTTCTTTCGAGGACCGCTTTGAATCCGGATATCGTCATTGTCGGGGCCGGCATCGCCGGATTGAGCGCCGCCGCCGAGCTTTCGAACCGGGGCCTGTCCTGCCTGGTCGTCGAGCAAGGCCTGTTTCCGGGCGGCCGGGGGGCTGAACTGTCCTGTAAAGCCACCCAAACTTGCGCCAAGTGCAACGCCTGCCTTTTGGAAGAAAGCCTGACCGCCTTTAGGGCCGCCGAAAAGGTCCGGTTGGCCTGTCAGGCCTCGATCTCTTCCTGTGAGTTTGACGGCCATGTTTACCGACTGACCATCGCCCATGAGCCGGCTTGGCTGGACCCGGAAAAATGTTTGGCTTGCGGCCTGTGCCACCAGGCCTGTCCGGTCCGGGACCAGGCCATTCTTCGTTCTCCCGTCGCCCTGGGCCGCCCCGGTTTCAATATTTCCGGCCGGGACTGCCTCTTCCTCCAGGGCCAAGATTGTCAGGCCTGTTGGTCCGTCTGCCCGGTGGAGGCCATTGACCTGTCCGCCTCGCCTTGGACGGAAGAAGTGACTTGCTCGGCCGTCATTATCGCCGTGGGTTTCACTCCCTTCGATCCCCGTCTGAAACCTCGTTACGGTTACGGCCGACTGCCCGATGTCGTCACCGCCTTGGAGCTGGACCGGCTGCTTCGGGCCCGGGCTGAACTGAAGCGCCCCTCGGATGGAGCGCGGCCCAACAGCATCGCTTTTATCCAATGTGTCGGCTCCAGGGACAAATCTCTCGGCCGGGATTTCTGCTCCCGCGTCTGCTGCGGGTACGCCTTGCGCCTGGCCCGGTTGATCCGGGACCGCTGGCCGGAAACAACCATTTCCCTTTTCTATATGGACGTGCAGAACTTCGGCCGGGACTTCGACCGTTTTTTTCGTGAAATCCAATCCGAAGTCGAACTGATCCATGGCGTCCCCGGCGAATTAACCGCCGGAACAGACGGCTCGCTGGCCCTGCCCTTCCTCAACGAAACAACCGGACGCAAGGAAACCAGGGCCTACGATCTGGTCGTGCTGTCCATCGGCCTCGGCCCGCCCCGGGAACAAATAAGTCGAATCTTTTCCCTGGAAAGAAACGAGGACGGGTTCTTGGTTTCCAATGATCGGGCGGGGTTGTTCGTGGCCGGGTCGGCCCAAGGACCGATGAACCTGGCCGAAGCCAAAGCCTGGGCCGAAGTCGCGGCCGCGCAGGCGGCCTCTTTCCTGGGGAGCCGAAAATGACCCCCAAGCCCAGGAATATCGTTCTCCTGCCCCATAATTTCCCTCCGGCCTGGGGCCTCGCCGCCCAGGCCGCGGCCGAACAAATCCGGACCTGGAAAAACGTGGCCGAGACGCGGATCGTCACTCGTTGGACGCCCGAAGAAATCGGTTCAACCGGGCCCGATGATCGGTTTTTCCTGGTCGGCCGGGCCGAACCCCTGGCCGATTTGACCGGACCGGAAGTAAGACAGTTTCCCCTCGATCTATCGACGCTTATGCCCTGGATGGCCGGCGACCCGTCGATCAATCTTTTAGCCTTGATCAAGGCCGAAATAGAGGCCGCCGAGCTGGGACAAACAGGGGAACCGGTCTCGCTCAGTCCCTATCCGCAGGTCCTGGTCCTGGGACATGGGGCGGCGGCCGAAGCGACTATCGCCCGCCTGAATCAAGCCGGGCTGGAGGCGGTCTGGGCCCGGACCGGCCATGAGGTTTCATCGTTCGATTCTCAGGCCCATCCGAACAACGAAATAAATTCGAACCTTGAAATTCTGCCCTGCCGTGAACCCCTCGGTATCCAAGGCTTCGCCGGCCGCTTCACCGTTCGGATCGACACCGGGGACTCGATCCGGGAGGTTCAGGCCGGAGCCGTCATCATTTGCGGCGCGGAGGAAAAAACAAATCTGGTTCCCGAACCTTTGCGTGAAATGCCGGTCCAGACTCTGAGCCATTTCGAGGCCGAACTCTTCGGCGGAAAACCTCCGGCCCTGACCGGCCAGGGTGATCGTTTTAAAATAGCCTTTGTAACCGGCCTGGGCCGCGCCACCTCCACCGTAGGCATGCGCCGGATTCTGACCAGCTCGATCAAGCTCGCCGCTGAAACCCAGACGGATGTTTATGTGCTGGCCCCTCAGATCAAAGTCGCCGAATACGGTCTGGAAAGACTCTACGGCCGGGCCCGTGATTCGGGAGTGACCTTCATCCGCCTTCCGGAAACAGGACCCGAAATTTTGTCCGATCCAAACCATCGGCCCGGATTCAAGGTCTTCGATCCCCTGATTCAGGGCCATTTAATCCTTTGCCCGGACCTGATCGTTTGGGATGAATCGTCCGCCCCGCGGGCAGACTTGACCCGATGGGCCGAAGCCTGCGACTTGTTGTCCGGGTCCGACCGGGGCCTGGGGCCGGACAACGTCTTGTTTCTCCCCGCCTTGACCAATCGGCGGGGTATCATTAGCCTGGGTCCGGCCCGGGGGACCGACTCCGGGGAAATTCAAACCTTGGAAATCGAGACCGCCGTGGCCGAGGCTCAACGTTTTCTGACCGACGGGATGGAACATCCCCAAGTGCTTTGGTGGACCGGGCTGTGCTCCCGCTGCCTGACCTGCCTCCGAGTTTGCCCCCACGGCGCCGTCACCTTCACCGACCGGCCTTGGTTTCACCCCCAGGCCTGCCTGGCCTGCGGTATCTGCGCCGCGGTCTGCCCCGGTCAAGCCATTGATTTGATCGACTTCACCGACGGTCAGCTCAAGGTCCGCCTTGATGTCCTCATGGCCCGGCCCCAAGAGGCCGCCCCCCCCCAGCCCCGGCTGGTCGTTTTCGGCTGCCGCCGTTCCGCCCAAATCGCCATGCGCTCCGCCCCCCCGCCGGAAAAACCCGTTGATCTGATCTTCGCGCCCCTGCCTTGCGGGGGACGGTTGGACGAACGGCTGGTCTTGGAGGTCCTGGGTCAAGGAGCGGACGGAGTGATGGCGGCGGTCTGCCACCCGGACAATTGCCGCACTCAAAGAGGCGGCCTTATGGCCGACCGCGGAGTGAGCCGTATGAAAACCGTTATAAAGAGCGCGGGATTCGATCCGCGCCGACTCAAATTCATCACCCTGGCCCCGAACATGGGGGTCGAATTCACTCGGGCCGTGGATGCCTTCACCGCCGAATTGGCCCGACTGGACGCCGATGGGGCTTAAGGATCGATCATGGCTGACTTCGACCTGAACCGCGCTGATCCCGACTTCAAACATGAAGTGGCCGGACGGCCCGGGGCGGAAAAAATCTCCCGGTGTTACGCCTGCGGGGCTTGTTCGGCCAGGTGTCCGATCGGCGACCTGAACCCTGAGTTCGATCCCCGCCGGCTTATTCGTCTGGTCGTTTTGGGCCTCAAGGAAGAAGTCCTTTCCAGCCCCCTGTTATGGTTCTGCTCCACTTGCTACACTTGCCAGGAGACCTGCCCCGAAGGGGTTGATTTCACCGAGGTCCTTTTTGCCTTGAAGAACATGGCCGCCGAAGCCGGATTCTTTCCGCCTTCGATGAGCGCCCAGGTCGATCTGCTCAGGAAACACGGCCGGCTTTATGAGGTGACTGACTTTGAAAATGAGAAGCGCCGGGACCTGGGTTTGCCGGAACTCACGGAAAAACCCGAGCATTTTCAAATGATTCTTGACAATTTTCAGCTCGGCCCGGAAACGGAGGCATAATGTCCTGGGCCCTCTTTCTCGGCTGCACGGTGCCGGTCAGGAATCTCAACTACGAGGTTTCGGTGCGTCGCACCGCGGAAAGGCTCGGCTTGAACCTGAAGGACTTGCCCGATTTCGGCTGCTGCGGATTTCCCCTTAAATCCCTGGACACCCAACACGCTCTGGTCCTGACGGCCCGGAACCTGGCCCTGGCCCAGGCCGCCGGCCACGATATCGTCGCGGTTTGCAGCGCCTGCGCCGCCACCCTGGCCGAAGCTGAGCATCTCCTCGCCGGCGACCCCCGACTGGCCGAAAAAGTCAATGGGGAATTAGCCCGGATCAATCTGACTTATCAGGGCGGAGTCAAGGTCCGGCATTATACCCGCTTGCTGTACGAAGAGGTGGGCCTGGACCGCATCAGGGCCGCCGTGACCCGGCCCCTGACCGGTTTTCGCTTCGCTCCCCATTACGGCTGCCACTACCTTAAACCCAGCGCAATCATGGACCATTTCGATTCCCCTGAAGAGCCCCGCAGCCTGGCCGAACTTATCGAGGCCCTGGGGGCCGAAGCCGTCGACTATCCGGGACTCAAGGACTGTTGCGGCGGCGGGGTCTTGGGAGTGAACGAAGATTTGGCCCAGGGCCTGGCCTTCGCCAAGCTCGATCAGCTCAGCCGATTGGACGTGGCCGGCCTGGTGGTCATCTGTCCTTTCTGCAACATCATGTTTGAAGGCCAACAAAAAGCCGTGGCTAAAAAACACGAGGTTCAACTCAAAGTGCCCGTGTTCTTTTACCCGCAGCTCCTCGGACTGGCCTTGGGCTTCAGTCCCGACGAGCTGGGCTTCAAGCTCAATCGCATCAAAAACAAGGATTTGCTCAAAGCCATGGAAGACTGACCGCCTGATTTTGACATCATATAGGGCTTTTCGTTCCGGTCATAAAAAGATATACTGGCTGATATGGCAGACTCCGGCTGGAAGGAGGAAAGATCATGGAAGTAGAAGGCTATCATTTCCCGGACGATCTATATTATGACAAGAACCATTTCTGGGCCAGGCTCGAAGGCGACCTCGTGGTCACCGGGACCACCGAGTTCACCACCAAACTGGCCGGAGAGATCAATTACGTGGACATTGATCAGGAAGGCGAAGAGGTCCGGCAGGGCAAACCCTTCGCTTCCATTGAATCGGGCAAATGGGTCGGTCGAATCTACGCGGTGGTTTCGGGCGAGGTGGTCGAAGTAAATGAGGAATTGGAGGATGAACCTGAACTGATCAACCAGAGCCCTTACGGCGAAGGCTGGATTTTCAAGATCAAGCCCGCCGGCCTCGAAGCCGATTTGACCAATCTCATGAAAGCGGGCCAGGACCTGGAAAGCTTTATCAAGGGGGAAATCGGCCGGGTGAATAAAGAAATGGCCGGCAAGAAATAGGGCGGGCGCCGGTCCGACACTCGCCCTTTCGGACCATTCGGCTAAATATTTCAGATAAATCGCGCCTGTAGCTCAGCCGGACAGAGCAACGGACTTCTAATCCGTGGGTCGCGTGTTCGAATCACGCCAGGCGCGCCAATAAAATCAAGGGGTTAGGCAATCAGCTTAACCCCTTAAATTTTTCTTTGCTACCCTATAGCTACCCGGAAATAAAGCCCAGGTCCGGGCCGCCCGCCGGCGCCGGTCCCTGAACGAAACATCGTTCAAACAGCTTCGTTTTTCTATTTGTTCATTATTTGGTGCAGGGGAAGGGCTTTACCGGTAAATGGGGTGGGGTCGCAGAGGACAGGGCTTTACCGGTAAACGCTCACTCGCCCGGCCGAAGCAAACCGTGCTTTTCGAGATACTCCCGCTGTTTCGACTTCGACCACATGGACCGCTCTCTCAAGTCGAAATAATCAGCCGTTCCAGCGTCCGCCACACCGTGAAACCAGTAGGCCAGGGGTCTTCGGCCAGGGTATTTTTTGATCCAGTCGGCCTCGATCAAATGCCAGTATTTTTGCCAAAGCTCGCGCCCACGAACCGAGGCGGGGCTAAACAAACCGCCATGAACGTGTTTTGAAAAACGGTTTTCATATTCCATGTTCCAAAATTCGTCTTGGGTCCGGGCCGTCAAAAATGAAACTTCTCCCTCATTCAGCGCCGACAGGGCCGGCCACAATCCTTTTAACCCGCTGTTTCCGCCAATTTCAGCCCTCAAAGACCGCGTTTTGATTGAATTAGACATGTTTTTTTCCTTCATCGGCCCAGGGGCCGCCCAGGTTTTCCGGCGACGTTCTGAAGGTCCAACCTCAAGGCTTTCAGTGCTTGAAGGAATTGCCCTCTGGCCGCCGCCTCGATTTGACAAGCCGGATTAGCCCTTGTCGCGCCGGTCTGGTCGTTTTTGATAACCAGCCCCAGCCGGTCTATTTCCGCGTTTGCCCCTTGTATCCGGTCCAGGCTTTCGCAAGCACTTTGAAGCAAGGCATAACCTTCGGCGTCGTTTATCTCAAATTGACTTATCAGGTCACGCCATAATTTTCGCCCGTCAGGGCCTAAATGGCCCGGAGGCCGTTTTTGTTGCTTATCTGCCATTTTTTTTGCCCCCTAAAAAGTCGCCGCGCAAAAAAATGCTTGGACGCTCGGTGTCCGGTCCATAGGTTCGGTAAGATTCACCATACCCCCCCCTTGTGAGGGGACCGGCCGCGCACTGGAGAAGTGCCGCCGGCTCTGGCCGTTGTTCGGGGACACCTGCCAGTGGTCCCGCGTGTTTCGGGCGAAAACAATCAAAAACCCAGGGCCACGCTTGCCCTTCTGCGGCCCGAAGCTAAGGCCGCAAGTTGGGCCAGGGGCCGAAGCCCCCGGCGGTTGTTAGCTTCTCGCGCCCAAAACCACGAACGGCGAAACCGTCGTGCTCCCGTCCGCAAGGGTCAGGGCCGTGCTCCACAACGGCTGCCCGTCGTGTCGTTCGATCAGCCGGGCCAGGAGTTCGTCGGTCGTGAAACCAACGTGAATCGAGGTATCGAATCTCATTCCTTGCCGCAACCCCACGACGTATTGACTGAAGTCGGCAAGCATCACGTCGCCTTTGCTCCCAAGCGTTTCGGTCTTCTCGGTGAAAATCACGGGTCTCGTGAGCATCGTGAAGGCCCCGTTGCTCTCGCGCATCACCGGGATGTGTTCGCCGCCCAGGGCCACGGCCACGCTCAGAGTCAGTAGTTGAGGAATTGTCGACTGGTGACACACCCAGACGCTGTTTTGAAACGACCCGGCGAACATCCGGGCCATCATGGCCGTAAGATTTTCGTAAACGATGGTTCCGCCGTCCTGCCCGTCTTCGGGGTCAACCTCGATCAGGCAAGGCGAGTTCAGGATTCCCAGAGGCTGCCCGGCCCCGGTGCCTTTCAGAAAAGCCCGGTCGCGGTAAAAACCCAGGCCCTTCGCGCACAAGTTTATGATTTGATCCGAGCCGCCGGGGATGTCCTGGGCCAACTCGTTTGACATGCGAATAAGGCCGGTCAGTTTTTTCGCGTTCAGGGTCATTCCCCGGCTTTTGGGATTCGCTTCATTGATCGTGCCCAACTCATCCGTGTAAGACGCGGTGAACCCGCCAAACAGGTTGGTTCCGTGGTCGCCAATTTCCATCGCGGGAATCCTGATTTCGTTCGAGATCATCCCCTGGACAAAACAGCGAGGCATAACCAGTTCGTTTTCCAGGGCCACGGCGTGGATCTGCGCGGAAATTTCCCCGGGTACAAGAAAACCGCCGTCCGACGGGACGGTTTCGGACATGCTGTTTTTGATCAAACCGGGGTGATGTCGCCCGCTCAACACGGCCGAAAAAAAGCTCGTGTCCTTGTCTTTCCACTCCGAGGCCTTGGGGCCGAAAAGGGCTTTGTAGTCTTTCGGGTCGCGCGGCCCCTTCAAGGCAAGCGGCCCCGATCCGGCCCGACGGGCCGCCGGGTGCCGCCCGAAGTCGTTTTGCAAAGTCCGCGGCTTTTCCGGGACGCTCATTTCGAGCGCAGAAATTGCACCCTGAGCTTCGGCAATCCACTTGCGCTCATCCGGGCTTAGTTCGCGCCCGGCGTTTCGGGCCAGCAGTTCGATTTCCGTTATCTTTTGACTAAGTTGCGATATTTCTTTTTCTTCTGTGCTCTGATACATTTCGTTCACCTCGATAATTTGATTTTTTTATTCGATCTAAATTCCCGCCGGTTCAGGCTCGGCATCCCGCAGAGGTGAAACCGTTTTCGTCAAAGGCTCTTGAGGCATCTCGCGCCAAGAGAAGGCCATCCGCTTCCAGCATCCCGCAAGTCGCGGCCCGCCCCGCTTCGCTTCAACTTCCCCGGCCAGCATCTCGCGGGCCAGGGCTTCGCGTTTTATCTGAACACGTCTACGACGTGGTTCATTCGTCACTAGTTCCACGATATAAAAGCTCCGCCCAGGTCGGCGCCGGCCTCGATTTTAAGCCGCTGTAAAAAGTCGATCTGCTTCATCAAAACGCCCCGGATCCTCAGAATTCGGCCGTTGATGAAAGCAAGCTGAAGAGTCGTCGCCGCCGCTTTTTTTTCGGCCCTCAAATCATTCAAAAAATTTTCGTAACCCCCAATGAAGTCGTCCGCCGTTTCCCACCGTTCGGCCAGGCGTTCGAGTGATTCAAGTTTTTGGTCGAAGTCGATCATTTTTTCTCTCTTTTAAAATCTTCCTTCTTTATAAAAAAAAGTACTCTTTCTTATTCTTACCCGGTTTCCCCGGTTGTAAAGTGCTGTTTTTATTACCATTTTCGTGAACTTCCCCGGTTTGGTCTTGAGTTGACATAAGTAGTTAAAATAACGGATAATAACCGGGGAAGTCGGCCCTCTTCCCTGGAACCGGGGAAGTTCATGTTTTTCCCCGGTTTCGAGCTTCCGGTCACTCGATTGAATAAACTTTTCGCTGTGCATGTCCCGCGCTCGACCGCTCAAAAATCGCCCCCAGCCAGACGGCGTTTCTGATATAAATTTTTGCTGTCTTGTCACTACAGCCCGCCTCTTTTTGAATGGCCTCCATCAAACCGGCTTGCCCCTCGACCTCACCGCCCAAGTCTTCGAGGATTTCCTTGACCCTGGACGGCGGGCACAACACGTTCGGTTCGGTCAGGTGATGGACAAAGTTCTCATCGCGCTCAATTAAAAGCGGGGCCGGTTGCGGGCCATTTCTGACTTTATGAAAATCAATCAGCCGGAGCACCCTCCGTTCGTGGGGTTTCGGGGTCAAGGTCATCAAAGTGTCTGTCCAGTCCTTGATTCCGCTGGCACCCCGCAACATGAAAGCCCCGCTGCCGTTGTCTTCCGCGTTCGGTTTCCGATGGTGATGAACTATGACCGTGGCCGCGTTGCACTTCCGGCCTATCTCGGTAAACGTGTCCAGCACTTGCCTCATTTGGACCGAATCGTTCTCATTTCCCGAATGAAAACTCGACAACGGGTCAAAAATCGTCACGTCGGCCCCGGACCGCTTGACCAAGTCCTCAAGTCGCGCCCTGTCTTTTTTCAAGGACAAGTCGAAACGGTCCGGCGGCCCCCAGGATAGACCGACCGGAGGCCCATTTAGCCCCAGGCCCTTGAGCATCCTTTCCAAACGGACCTTTTCGGTTCGCATGGTGTTTTCGATCTGGACTATCAAGACTTTCCGGGCTTTGGGGACCGGCAAGCCAAGCCAGTCAAGGCCCAAGGCCAAATGAATCGCCAGGTCCAACCGGAGCATGGATTTCCCGACCCCTGAATCCGCCCCGATGATCAGGCCGCCCGTCGCCGGTAAGATTCCCCGGCCCAAGACCGGCGTCTCGGCCTCGAAGGCCGTATTCAAAAGACTTGAAGCCGTCAGGAAGCCGGTCCCGCTCGAATCCTCGACCATCTCGCCCAGATCGCCAGCCAGCCCGTGGGCCAGTTCGAAAGGATCAGCCTTGAGGTCTTGGACTTGCTCAATGGTCCGCTGGCAAAGTCCGAGAACCCGCCGCAGTCGGGCTTTTTTGGCGATAATCCCCGCGTAATGCCCGATATTCGCCGCTGTCCCCACGGCGTCGGCCAATTCAGCCAGATAGGCATGGCCTCCAACCCGGTCCAGTTCGCCGGATTCCCGAAGCTGGTCCTTGGCCGTGATTAAATCAATGGGCCGCCCCCCGGCGTGAATCTCGGAAATGGCCTGAAAAATTCTCCGGTGGCCGTCCCGATAAAAAACCGACGGTGTGACCACGGCCTGAACCTTTTCGAAGGTTTCCGACCCGAAGGCCAGGATCGCGCCCAAAACGGATTGCTCGGCGGCCACGTCGCAGGGAGGCAAGGCGGAATTTCCCCCCCGGACAGCTTTTAGGTTCGGTTTACCCACATTACCCTTCGCTCTCAACGGAATCAGCGGTCAAAACAGGCTCTTGGCGCGCCCACTGCTCCAGGTCGTCAAGGAAATAAACGATTTTATGGCCGCCCAACCTGTAAAAGCGCGGGCCGCGCTTTTGGCTCCGCCAATTCGCCAAGGTTCCTGGGGAAAGCGAGAACATGAACGCGGCCTCAGCCGGGCTCAAAGCCCGTTTCATAAAATTTTTTCTAAGCTCCATATTTTCCTCCATGACCATCATTTTGATTCACGGCGTTTCTACCAATGGTCATGGCCGGAATAAGGGACCCCCCTTATTCCGCAGGAATAAAAAAAGCCCCCAAGGTTTCCCAAGGGGGCCGCGCATTATTATATTTCCGGGTCAGTCGTCCATATCGCCGTATAAAATTTTTTCGTTGTACTCGACCGTCTTTAACTTCCGTTCAACTCCCGCCAGTTCGAGGTATTTCTTGCAGGGAAACCATGAAATACCGTCGTCATCGCCCCCCCGCCGGTAACACTTCGCGTCCATGCAGGAGGCGCAAAGTGAATCCGCTTCTCGCCGTTTTTCTTCGCTTGAAAACTTCAGGTCAGGCGTGTAAGGTTCCCCGTATATTTTTTCGTAAGCCAGCCGCCATTGATCTTTGATTGTCGAAACCGGCCGCCCGATTTTCCCGGCTATTTGCTCGAAAGTCTTAAGGGCCGATTGTTTCCCGGCCCGCTGGTACTCATCCCAAACCTGTAAAAGCTCGTCCGTTATGCCGATCCACTTCAGCCGTGACTGCGGGAGGGTCTCCTTTTCCCATCCTCCGGCTTCAGGCTCAACCCATTCGTGGCCGGTCGCCCGCCGGTAGGTTTGCAACTCATTGTCGAGCACTTTTTCGGCTTCCGCCAGGATAACTTTTTTGGGCCGGGTCAAGTCGCAACTAACAAGCAGGCAATCCGCCGCGCTTTCGAAGGGTGCCAGGATTCTTTCTAAAATACCACGCGCGTCGGTAAGGATTTGCTCTCGGTAAAGTGCCGCTTTTTCTTCGGTCGGCAATAGAAGCGGGTGCCCGTCCATATCGTGCATTAACTTAAACCAGGAAGCCATGAATTGAAGCGAAGCGTTCGCCGCCGCCGGACGTTGCAGGGATTCGGCTAAAAGTTCCTCTGTATCCACACCTTCGAAGCCGTCCAGCAGGCGTTTATATGCCGCAACAAAAGCCTTATAGGCTTGGCGATTGCGCTTCAGAAATTCCAGTTTCGCGCGTCGAAGCTCTTGGGTCTGGTCCGCTGGTTTAACCTTTTTCATGGTTCAGTCTCCTTCATTCCTTTTCGCCTCGACAATACTGTCTTTATGCCCGTTGAAAGTCGCTTCAAGCCGCGCGGCCGCCCTTCGTTTATGGTTCGGTAGCAAATGGGAGTATCGTTCGGTCATAACCGTCGATTTATGCCCGAGCATTTCTTTCAGGGTAATGATACTTTCGCCTTGTAGAGCTAGCCAAGAGGCGAAGGTGTGTCTCAACGTGTGAAACGAAACCTTTTGCCGCCGGTCAGCTATGCCGTCATTGAAGCCCAGGGCCTCGACGGTTTTCCTGAAATATTGTGAGACGGCCTCGATCTTGTGGCCGTTTCGGTCCGGGAAAACGAGTCCTTCCGGGGTCGCCGGGCTTCGCCGGAGCAACATATTTTTCACGGCTTCAGTTATGTAAGCGTGTCTTGTTTGCCGGTTTTTTGGGTCCGTTACCCGGAGTATCCCGTTTTCAAAGTCCAGGTCATAACCCCGAAGGCTGAAAATTTCGCCCGCCCTAAGCCCGGTGTGAAGGCTTAGGAGGGCCATATCGTGAAGGTCCGCGGTCCTCATATCGGCCAGGGCCGTCAGTAGCCGGTCGGCTTCCTCTGGACTGAGAAACCGGCCCCGCTGGTTCTGAAGCGAAGGGAGCTTGACGCCCTTTACCGGATTCGGCCCCTGATACAGCCCCCAGGCCGCGGCCTTGTTGTAAATTTGCCGAATCAGGATCAGGGAATGTTTCACCGTCGCCGGGGCCAGGCCCTTTTTGAGCAAGTCGGATTTCAGGCGCTCCAGGTCAAAAGATGAAATTTCGTTCAAGTGCTTGTCGGCCAAGGGGCCTTCGAGGTAAAGCCGATACCTTGAAATATCATCACGCCCGGCCCGTGTCTTGTTTTTTTCGGCCCACTGCCGATACTTCGCCCAGGCGTCACGGAAGTAAGGCGCTTTTTTCCTCTGTTTGGGCAGTTCAAGCCCGTGCCGAATAGCCCTTACCCGTTCCGCCCGGATTTGTGAGGCCAGCTTCTCGGAGTAGCCCTCTGACAGCCAGCCGCACTTCTCCCAAACCTTCCGGCCGTCCAACTTGTAAGCAATATCGAAACAGATGTCAGGACCGCCCTTAAATTGTCGTTCCCGAGATTCCCGCCGGTAAACGCCAGGGAATTTTGTCTTGATTCGGCCAGCCATTTTTTCAACCCCTTTTTTGGTGTTTTTCAATGGTCCGTAAGTCGTGTCTGCTACCCTATAGCTACCCTTTTAAGTTAAAAACCGTTATTTCACGTGATTCACAATGCTACCCCAAACGGTTATAACTATGCTAAATGTTATATGTAATTATGTCAAGTGATTTTTAGTGAAATAGCTCGTAAACGGACTTCTAATCCGTGGGTCGCGTGTTCGAATCACGCCAGGCGCGCCAATTATTACAATATTTTACCAAACAAGGTTAATTCCCGCCCCCCGTCCCGGGTGTCTATAAATTGCGGCCTTTAATCCAACCCACCCGCATTATCTTAGGGTGATGTCCCTTTGACAGCGACATAGTGCAAACGGTTTTCCCAGGGAAGATTCGATGGAGCGGATCAAATTCACAAAATTTTTTAAATTGTTTTATCTTTTCCACCGAGAAATTCAATGAATTTTCTGATTACAGCCCGGTGAGTCTCGGAGGGTTCTTCAAAATAAATTCTTTTCAAGGCCTCGGCGGGTCGAAAGGCCGGCCGGTAGGGTTTCGTGGTGGTCATACTGTCATATTGATCCACAATTTGGCATATTTGTGCTGCTTTGCTTACCTGGTCCCCTTTGAGGCCGCGGGGGTAGCCCGAACCGTCTTCCTTTTCGTGATGCTCCATTATAATTCTTAATGAGGGCGTGGGGACAATAAGAGATGTTTTGAGCAAAGCGAAGCCTCTTTCAGGATGCTTCTTTATTTCATCCCATTCCAACTTGGTTAAAGGACCTTTTCTTTCCAATATTCTTTTATCCACCCGGTTCATGCCCACGTCGTGAAACAAGCCGCCTAATCCCAAAATATTGACCGTTTTAGCTTGCAGCCGCAGATAAATCCCAAAAGAAACGGTCAAAAGACAGACATTGGCCGAATGGTTGAAGATAGTTGTGTCCCTTTTGAAAAGCTTGAACATATCCAGATAAGTCACGGGATCGTCGACGATGGTTTTAAACAAGTCGTCAACCAAGTCCACCGCGGCCTTGATGTTTTTGTTGTCGGCCGGGTCGGTTAAAATGTCCATGACGGCTTCGACGGCTTTGCCGTACACCAGCAGCCTCTTGTCGTCCCTTATTTTTTGATGTTGGAAACTCTGCGATAACTTGATTGCTTTGTAATATTCTAAAAAAGCACTGTAATCCTGCTCGCGGATGAAGACACTGGCCAACCGCCTTTGTTGAAGAATGTTTTTTAATCCGGACGTGAAAACGGTGTTCTCCTTGGATATCTTTCGAATGTAGTGGCGGTTGGTATTTTTATTGTAAATCTGTATATAAAGAGCGAACGGTAAAAATTGTCCCGGAAGAATGTCCTCGAAATTGATCTCCACCAAACCGTCGGGAATGGAGTTGGTTGAGGCGATTTCATCCTTCAACATGATTTTGTCAGATTCGACCAAGGCTTGATCTTCCTCCCCGGCCAGGGATTCGTTGATAAGTTCCTTGACGCTCTCGGGTATTGCCTGGTCGACTTGAATATGAGTCCGCACGGCCTTTAACAGGCTTTCGTTGTTTATCGGTTTGGTCAAATATTCCGAGGCCCCGAGTTTGGTGGCCTGGACCGCGGTTTCGATGGTGGAGACTCCGGTCAGAATCAGCACGGGCAGTTCCGGCTTGCTTTTTTTTACCAATTCGAGGACTTCCAGGCCGTCCATCCCGGGCATATTCACATCGCTGATCAGGAGGCTCAGGTCTGTATACAATAGGTATTCCTCGACCTTGAGAGGATTGTTGACTTCAAAGACCTCATAACCATGACTCCTCAAAAATCGGGAGAGGACTTTGGTGATAGGAGGTTCGTCGTCGAGAACCAATATTTTCAGCTTTCCCGCCATGGAACTTTCTCGGCTCAAGTAATTACGCGGCCATGGCTTGCCCTAGAACTCAAACTTCTTTTCATGAAACAGGTTCAGACAGGCGTCCGCTACGTCCGGATCGTAAAATTTGTCCTTATTCCCAGCTATCTCCGCCAAGGCCACATCCAGTCCTAGGCTTGGCCGGTAGGGCCGGTGGGAATTCATGGCTTCGACCACGTCGGCCACGGTGATGATGCGGGCTTCCAACAGAATGTCTCCGCCGCTAAGTCCGAGAGGATAGCCGGACCCGCTCAATCTCTCGTGGTGCTGCTGAACGATCCTGGCGACGGGATGCTCGAAGTCTATGGACTTGAGCACCTCGTAACCTACCTGGGGATGAAGCTTGATCACATTGAATTCCACTTCGGACAGTCGTCCGGGCCGGTTCAGAAATTCAGCGGGAACATATATTTTACCGATGTCGTGAATGGTGGCCGCCATGCGGATGGCTTCAATCTGACCTTCCGATAAACCCAGTTCTCGAGCGATGGCCTCGGCCAGCTTGGTCACTCTCTGCTGGTGCCCGGCCGTGTACGGGTCCCTGGTTTCAATGAGGGTCACAAAGGCCAGAATTATGGATTCCACGCTTTGGCGCCACTTTTTCAACCCATGGAGTTCCCGTTCGGCCTCAACCAGTTTATAATATTTGAGGCCGTCCTCCACGGCCTGGGCCAGGGATTCGGGCGGACAAGGTTTGGTCAGGAACCGAAAAACCTGGCCTTCGTTGACCGCCTTGATGGCCATCTGCAGGTCCGGCTGCCCGGTCAGCATCATTTTAACGGAGTCGGGAGAGACCTGGCTGACACGAGCCAGGAATTCTATCCCGTCCATGACCGGCATGCGGTAGTCCGAAACCACCACGGCGTAAGGGCCTTGGTCGGTGATGGCGCGGAGACCTTCCTCTCCGCTCGCGGCCGTTTCTATGTCAAACCTGGTCCGCAGGCGTCTCTTGAAGGATTTCAAAATCTCGGTGTCATCATCGACCAGGAGGACCTTATAGTTGGTCATTTGGCTGTCTCCGGTAATCATATTGAATATTTAATTTACCTCGGAATCGGCGGGGAAACGTAAATAAAACGTCGTCCCCCGGCCCACCTCGGAGTCAAAATCAATCGTCCCGCCGTGTTTTTCAACCACCACCGAATAGGCCAGGGCCAGGCCTTGACCGGTCCCCTTGCCCACATCCTTGGTGGTGAAAAACGGATCAAATATCCGTGACCGGGTCTCCGGAGAAATGCCCGCCCCCGTGTCGCCGATCCTGATTTCAATCCGGTCGCCTATACGTGAACTGAATACGGTGATCAGGCCTTTTTTCTTGGGGTTGGCGCCGATAGCCTCGGTTATGGCGTCGGCGGCGTTGATGATCAGATTGAGCAAAACCTGGTTGAACTCCGCCGCGTAACCTTTAAAGGGGGGCAGGGTCTCGCCCAGGTCCAAGTGAACGTCCGCGCAGTATTTCCAATGATTGCGGGAGATGGTCAAAGCGTTTTCCAGGGCCTGGTTGAGGTCGATGATCGTCTTCTCCTGTTTACCAGGGTGGGCGAAATATCTCATTGATTCAACAATTTTGGTTATTCGCATTACCCCTTCCAAGGCGCCGGCCCCGGCCTCGGGTATCTCGGAAGCCAGATAATTCAGGTCCGTCTGGGCCAGGGCTTCCCGACAGGCCTCGATCACCGCCAATCCGGACGATTCCCCTTGATCCTGTTCCAATTGTTTTTGTAAAGTTTGAAGTAAGCCGATCATCTGCTTGAAGGCGTCCTCTAAAAATTCCACGTTGCTGTGGATAAACTGGGTGGGCGTGTTGATCTCGTGGGCGATGCCCGCCGCCAGTTGGCCGAGGGATTCAAGTTTTTGGGCCTGGACCAGCTTGGCCTCCATTATTTTTCTTTCGCTGATGTCGATGAAGGTCTCCAGGAGACATGAGCGGCCGTCCAGGTTTATCGGCACCACGGTTTTAAGTATGGGAATTTCCCGGTTGTTTTCAGTGATTAAAAAATTTTCCGCGTTGAACATGATTTGGCCGTAATCGGTGATCGGACAACAGCCCCTCTCGGCCCGACAGACGTAATTCCAGCATTCGCTTCCCACTATCCTGTCCCGCGGCGCCCCGATCATATTCAGGGCCAGGGGGTTGGCCTCCAGAACCACATGAGTGTCCGGGTCGATGATCATCACCCCGGTGGGGATGGCCTCGATGATGGCCCTCAGGCGCTTTTCACTCTGGGCCGTCTGTTCCTCGTGCTTGCGCCGTTCCAGGGCCATGGCGTAAAGAGCCCCCAGGGTCTGGGCTATGCTCAGGTCCTGTTCGGTATAGGCCGGGGCGGCGTTGGCCAGGCCGATCATCCCGACCAAAGTGTCGCCGAGCAGGGCCGGGACCCCCAAGAAACTGCGAATGGGCACATGACCTTCCCGAGTCCCGGTGGACCTGGGATCATTATCGGGGCTGTTGGTCAGGAGGGCCTCCCGGTGATTCAAGACCCATCCCCACAGCCCTCCGAATTCCCTGAAGACCAGGTCCTTGTTTTGGACCTGGCAAACGTCCCAGACAGCCCCGGTCAGGGTCGGGACATTCAAATAGCCGGTTTGGTTGTCAATGTAGCCGACAAATCCGTACTCACTCGAAGTCAGCCGCCGGGCCTGTTCCAAAATCAGCGCGGGAATCTCTTCGAGGAGGGCCGTGGAAACAAGCTTGCCCGCGGTCTCGGCCAGGGCCGCGTTTATTTCCACCTCCCGCCTCAGCCTCCTTTCGGCCAGTTTCCGTTCGGTGATGTCCGTGACCACCCCGAAGCCGCCCTGGTAGTTTCCGGCCTCGTCGAACAAGGCCGCCGGCGAGATTTGGGTATAGACTTTCTCCCCTTCCTTGGTCTTCCAGATTATTTCATACCGGTCTTCTATCCCCAGGGGCCGTTTGCTCAGTTCATGGAACAATTTTTCCTTTTCCGTGTCCTCGACGAAATCCTCCATCCGTCGGCCGACCAATTCCTGTTCCGCACATCCAAGCATTTCACAAAGCCGCCGATTGACCAGGATGAATCGGTTGTCCCGGTCGATGGAAGCCAGTCCCTCGTTCATCTTCTCGACCAGCCGGCGATAGCGTTTTTCGCTTTCCAGCAGGGCGGCCGTGCGTTTTTGGACCAGGAACTCCAATTTTTCCCGGTGGGCCAGGTTTTCCATCTCGAGGTCGCGGCGTCGGAGGGCGTTATTGACGTGGATAACCAGTTCGTTGGACTCGAAGGGCTTGGTGATGTAATCGTAAGCGCCCAGGTCCATGGCCTTGTCCGCCACCGAGGGATCGTCTATCACCGTCATCATGATCACGGCCCAATCCGGGTGCTCGGCCTTGACGTGCTTGAGCAGTTCCAGACCGGATTCCCCGGGCATGTTGATGTCGGACAGGATCAGGTCGAAGGACCTTTCCTTCAAACAGGCGCGGGCTTCCGCTGTGTCGGAAGCAGTCGTGCAGGAGAACCCCGCGTTTTCCAATATCCTCTTGACCGCCAGGCGCACATAGTGTTCATCATCGACAATTAGAATAGCCGCCATGTGCCCTCCTTTTATGCCTGGCTTATCGGTTTCGCCGAGGCCGGGTCCTTAGCGTCGGCCCGATCCAGGACCATGCGAATTTTCGCCCCCAGTTTTTCCCTGGACACCGGCTTTTCGATCCAGCCGGCCAATCCCTCGGCCGCCAGGTCCCGGCCTTTTTCCTCCTGGGCGTATCCCGTCCAGACCATAACCCGTGCTCGGGGATCGATTTCCTTTATTTTTTTAAATAAGTCATCCCCGCCCATCTTGGGCATGACCAGGTCGGTCAAAACCAGGGAGATTCGATCCTGGTTGACCCGAAACACTTCCAGGGCCTCAAAACCATCATGGGCGATCAGAACCTGGTAGCCCAGGCTCTTAAGTATTTCCCGGCCCATGTCCAGAACCGGTTTTTCGTCTTCGACCAGCAAGATAGTCTCGCCACGGCCGCCGGCAACCTTTTTGATCAGTTCTTCCGGCAAGTGTTCCTCTTGATAATCCAGCAAAGGCAGAAAAACGGAAACGTCGGTCCCCTCGCCCGTCCGGCTCCGGACGTCGATATAGCCGGCATGCTGATTGACTATGCCGAAAACCTGGGAAAGGCCCAAGCCGGTCCCGGCCCCTACTTCCTTGGTGGTGAAAAAGGGATCGAATATCCGAGCCAGGTTTTTCTCGGGAATGCCGCAGCCCGTGTCCGAAACGGTCAAGACCAGCCAATCCCCGTTGGACATGTTGGGAAACGGCCCCGGCTGGTCGGCTTCGATCTTCAATCGGGAGAGGTCCAAGACCAGGCGGCCGCCCGCGGGCATGGCGTCCCGAGCATTGACGGCCAGGTTGGTGATGACTTGTTGGATGCCGAGGGGATCGGCCTCGACCCAGTGAGTCCCGCCTATACCTTTTTGCACGATTTCAATATTTTCCGGAATGGTCCGACTGAGCAGCTTACAGCTTTCCTTCAGAAAAGCCGTCATCTCCAGCGGCTGCTTGTCGCCGACCCTCTTGCGGCTGAAATCCAATATCTGCCGAACCAGTTGGGCCGCCCGCCGGACCTGACGCCTGATGATCTCGGCGCTTTCCTTGATTGACGGCTCGTTTTCGGCCTCGATAGAGATTATCTCGGCAAAGCCGCCGATGGCCGTGAGCATGTTGTTAAAATCGTGGGCGATGCCTCCGGCCAGGGTGCCCACGGCCTCCAATTTCTGCGACTGGCGCAACTGCTCTTCCAATCTGGCTTTTTCCTCTTCGGCTAGAACCCGGTCGGTCACGTCGCGAAGCGAGGCCATGTAAGCCGGTTCCCCTTCCCAGCGGACTTTGGCCGCCCGCATTTCCGCGTGGGCCACGTCGCCTTGGCCTCGAATGATCTGGATGACCGTGGTCTCGCCCTCCAGGGCCGGAAAGCCGAAGTGCCGGCCCACGAACTGGTCCGCGGTCCGCCCGAAAAGGGCTTCGCCGGCCGGATTGATGAAACGTACCACGCCCTGTTCATCCAGAATCAGAACGCCATCCACATTGGCGGCGATCATATTGCGAAACTTTTTTTCGCTTTCCTTGAGTTCCCCTTCGGCCCGGACCCTGTCGGTGATGTCTCGGGCGATGGACAAGACCGCCGGCCGGCCCTGGAATTCAATGAGCCGGGCGCTGACTTCGGTCGGCACGGCCGCGCCGTCCCTGGTCACATGGCTGGTTTCAAAGATCATGTGTTCCTGCTCGGTCAGGGCCTTGATGCGTCCAGGCGCCAACCGGGCCTGATCCGGAGTGTCGACGTCCCGGAGGGTCAAGGTCATGATTTCTTCACGGGTGTATCCCAGGCGGGCGCAGGCCGCGTCGTTGGCTTCCAGCAGGCGGCCTTCGAGGTCGTGGATGAAAATGGCGTCGCCGGCGCCGTTGAACAAGGTCCGGAACTCGGCTTCGCTCTGTTTTAGCGACTCCTCGTGGTGGATTCTTTCGGTTATGTCGTCGTAGACGGCGACCAACTCGCCAGATGGGAGTTTGAACACATAATTTTGGGACCAATGGGAAATCCGCCCGTCCAGGTATTGGCTCACCGGGACCGCTTCGGCCCGGCCCGTCCGGTAGACCTGCTGAAAGACGTCAAAAAGACCGAATTCAACTATGCCGGGAAAAACTTCGGTCACCCGCCGGCCCGCCAGCTCCTTTTTTGTGACCCGGCTGATCCGCTGGCCGGCGGCGTTGATGTCCCTGATGATGAAATCCTCTCCGTTATCGACCGCCTCATACAGGGCCACCCCGCTGTCCAAATGCTCGAACATCTCCACCAGGCGGTTTTCGCTGGTCCGCAAGGCCTCCTGCTCCTTTTTCAGCTCTCTGAGCAGCAGGGCGTAAGGCTCTTTAAGACCGGTGACGATCAAGGCTCGGTAGATCAGATAATACGAGGCTATTTTAAATAAATGTCCGGTCAGATTGGACAGTCCGTAAACGCTGATGTAAAAGGTGAAGGCCCATTCGGCGCCGATGGTCAGGATGATGGACCCGACCAACATTTGAAACACCCGTCCGTCGAAATGCTCCCGTTTCTTGAACAGCAGGACCAAGGCGGCCGACAGAATCAGGCTGATGATGTATTCGCTGATCTTCTTGAAAGGGGTCAGGCCGGCTCCTTCGACGAAACAGACGGGGAAAATGGGCCGGACAAAGACCGCGGCCAGGATAAATAAGGCCGCCAGGGTGTAAGCCCCAAAAACTGGAGACAGCTTCAGCCTGCGGGTTAAAAACAATGGGGCCAGCAGCAGGGACAGACTTTCCACATACCTGGCCCCGATCCAGAGTTGGGTGGCCGTATTCCCGGTGGTTCCGGGAAAGACGCCCATGCCCTTGTAGGCCAGGGCGTGAGCAAAGTCCAGAAGGGCCACGAACAGATAGGCGATCCCCAGAAAAAGCAGGTAATTGTTCTGAATGAATCGACGTGAGTTCCAGGCGATCATGAAGATGCCGCAGGCCACGACGATGCTCAAGCCTTCGGCCAGGGAGTGGAAAAGAAGATAACTGTACAGGCTGCTTAAGTACAGGCCGAACATGATCACCACGGCCGGGAGAACCTTGATCCAGACGCGGGAAACCCGGTTATGGTTCTGGTTTTGGCTTATGTGGGGCTCAATTCCCGGCATTTTTCATCTCCCTTCGCCCTTGGATGCCCGCCGGCTTGTGAGGCTGTCGATAAATGGCTTTTGAATCCAAATTAAACGCCGGTGGTAAAAAGCTGGATTCCTGCTTCCGCAGGAACCGTCATGCCCTTTAAGGCCCAACCGGGAAATGAAAGTCCGGTTACCTGAGGCGTGGTTGTATTTCCCGCCCGAGATATCCCATCCGTCGTTCCCACGCAAGCGGGAATCCAGTCTTCGGTCTGGTCCTTTTCTGGACCCCTGCTTGCGCAGGGGTGACGGGCGGAGCTTCGGGTCAGGTCAAAAGGCGCATTTAGTATAACTTTCATATAAATGACAGTCATTGACATGTCATTCCCACGCAAGCGGGAATCCAGGTTCTTCATTTTTTCGACCAAAATCGACACCCTCTTGTTGGGGGAGAGTTCATTGATCGCCGTTAATTCCGCTCCATGACTAGAAGACCCAATATTTTGTTTTTATTGGATAAGTCTCCGATGATCCGGATCGACGGCCCGGGCGCGGTCTTCAGGACCGTCGGTGTGACCCAAATGTCGTGTTTCTGGGCTATTTCGGGATGGTCGACCACCGAAATGGTCTCCAGGGTGAACCGGCTGTCAAACTCCTCTTCCATAATCTGTTGGAGCCGGTCTATGACCTTTTGGGAAGCCGGCGAGTCGTCCACTAGGAAAAGTTTCAGATCATACATAGTCTACCCCTTTAGGTCCATTCCACTCCCGTGTCTTGATCCAAGACTATTTGGGTCAAGGTAAGAATCTGGTCGCTGCCGATCGGCTTGCGCAGAACCTGGAATTCAATGCCTTCATCGGCCAAACCTTTCAGTTCATCCAGGTATTCCCCATAGAAGGCGGTGATGATGTAAACCGGAACCGCTGCATCGATTTCCCTGATCTTGCGCAAGGTCTCGACTCCGTTCAGGCCCGGCATCTTTAAATCGAGAAAGATCAGTTGATAATTTTGCCGGCCGATCATTTCCACGCCCTTGAATCCCGATTCGGCCAGGTCCACGTGGTAATCGGTATCTTCCAACGCCAAGACGAACGACTTTCTGACAGCGGCTTCATCGTCGATGACCAGAATGTTTTTCGGCATATTTCACCCCGTGTTTAATGTCCGGCGTCCGGCCGTTTGAGCGGCAGGATCACCGTGAATTCCGTTCCGTTTCCCAGGCTGCTGCTGCAAGTGATTTTTCCTCCATGGCTCGAAACGATGCCTTGACAGACCGACAGCCCCAGGCCCGTGCCCAGGCCGGGCGGCTTGGTGGTGAAAAAGGGATCGAATATTTTGGGGAAATTCTCGGGCTTGATGCCGCAGCCCGTGTCCTTTATCATAATTTCCATCATTTCCCCGCAAGGCCTTATGTGAATGTGAAGTTGTTTTCTATGGCTCTCTTTGAGGGCGTCCAGGGCGTTGGCGATCAGGTTGAGTAAAACCTGCTGGATGTTGCTGATCTTGACCGGGATTTCCAAAGCGTCCGGGTCGATATTCATGGATATTTCGACGTTTTCCTTTTCAAGACGATAGGCCAGCAGCCTTAGGACCCGGTCGATGATTTCTTGCATGGCTTCGTAGGAATAGTCTTCGGCCCCGTCTTTTTCCATGCGGGAAAAGGTCAGCAGGTTGCGGACTATGTCGATGCAGCGCCGGGTTTCCCGTTCGGCGTCCTGAAGAACCGGCTGGCGGCGGTCGTCTTTGTCCGTGTGTTTGAGGCAGTACTGAATGAAATTGAGCATGCCCATCATGGGATTGTTCAGTTCGTGGGCCACCCCGGCGGTCATGGTCCCCAGGGCCGCGATTTTTTCGGTCTCGATGAGTTGGGCCTGGGATTTTTGTAATTCTTCCAATAGCTGCTGAAGCCTGTTTTGGGCTTGCTTGCGTTCGCCGATCTCGGATACAAGGGCCTCATTCATGCTTTTAATTTCAAAAGTTCGTTTTTCAACCAAGGATTCCAGGTGGTTCCGGTATTCTCGCAGTTCCGCTTCCTGGCGTATATTCATCAAGGCTTCTACCAGGGCCACGGCCAGACATTCGGCCGTGTCCGCGTCCGTTTGATCGTATCCGCCCTTCTTGTTGGCCAAGCCGATCAGGCCGAACATCCGGTCGCCGTGCTTCACCGGCACTCCCAAAAAGGAAGTGATCGGGGGATGCCCCTCGGGAATCCCGGTCCAATCGGGATGATGCGCAGGGTCGTTGATTATCTGGGTGACACCCTGGTTGACGGCCTTGGCCCGGACCCCTTTCAACTCCAAGTCCTTCAAAAGAGGCTTGACCTGTTCCACGGGCATCCGGCAGGCTTCCCACCCGGTTTGGCTGATGGCGGTGCAATCGAACCGGCCCTTCTCGTTTAATTCCCCGATGAATCCCATCTTGCTCTCGGTCAGCTCCTGAAGCAGGTCCAAGGCGACCTGGGCGATCTTCTCTTGGGTCGTCTGGATCAGAGTTGCCTGAAAAATCGTGTTGATGGCGCTGATGGTGTTGCTCTGCCTGAGGAGATCGGCTTCGGCCCGCTTCCGGTCGGAAATGTCCCGGATGACGCCGACCGTCCCGATGAAAACCTTGTCCTTCTCGTTCTGACTTAAGCCGTACATCCCGGCGCTGTTGACTTCGACCACCAACACTTCGTCGCCTATGTTTTGGATCACACCCTGATTAATTTTTCTGCTTTTGGTGATCAGTCTGACTTCGAGTCCGGTGGTCCGCCGATCGCCGGTCCGTCTTTCATCAAACAGTTTGGGGCTTTTATCTTTCCCGTTCTTTTTCCCCCAATATTTTTTCAGCACTTTCTCCCGGCTGATCTCCTCGACGTCGGCCGGCATGATAATCTCGCTGAAGTGTTGGCCGATTAGTTCGTACGGCTCATAGCCCAGCCGTCGAATGGCCGAGTTGACGAAAGTGAAATGGCCTTCCTCGTCGATCCGATAAACGATGTCCGGAATGGTTACGACCAGGCTTCTGAACCTCTCTTCCGAGGCTTGCAGGGCCTCCAGTTTTTCCTTGAGCTCCTCGTTGACGTTTTTCAGTTCAATAGTTCGTTCATCGACCAATTCTTGAAGATGATCCCGGTGTCTGGCCAGTTCTTCCTTGGATTTTTTCAGCTCGGCCGTCCGCTCGTCAACCCGGTCCTCGAGTTCCAGGGTCAACTGCACCAGTTCGGAGCTGGTTCTTTCCAGCTCGTCGTAAGCAAGCCGCAGTTCCTTTTCCAGCCTGGCAATTGTCTCGCTGGCTTGCTTCAGTTCGGCCGATGCTTCGTTTTTCATGACCTACCTTCCTTGGCCTGGTTGCCCATTATAGCGGACCTTGGCCGAGGTTTTGGTCGGTGGCGGACTTCCGGCCGCCATCAGGCCCGGCCGATTTCCGGTTCTTCACCACCAGGACCGTGGCGTCGTCATGGTCCCTGGCCAGCAGGTGCAGCATCCGCTGGGCGATGACCGTGGACGGCTCCGGTTCCAAGGCGGCGAAATCCTTCCAGGTCCAATGACTGCGCAGGCCGTCGGAATGAATGATCAAGATATTGTCCTCGTGCCAATCGTGCTCGGTAATGACCGGATTGGGCGCGTTCAGGCCGATCACGCCGCGTCGGACCCGGAAGGAGGGCGGCTGGGGGCTGTTGACCATTCGGACTTCCACGTTGCCCACGTTGGCCAGGGACAGTTTCCTTAGTGACCAGTTGATCAGGGCCACGGCCATGACCACGCCTCGCGTCGCCCGGCACGAAAGGCCCACTCCCCGGAAAATATCGTCCAAGGGCCGGTCGAAATGGGTTTCCACGTACTGAGCGGCCTTGACCGCGGCCCGATGGGCGAACTGACCGTGTCCCAGGCCGTCTATCACCGCCGCCAGGGCGCTTTCTTCCCACTCTTTGATGACAAAGGCGTCCCCGTTGACTTCCATTTTGGGGTGAGGCCGCGTGGCCGCCCCGATCTCCAGGGGACAGCAGGACGCCGGAGGACGGGGCCGGCGCAGCCAGCGCCGGCAGACCAGATGGGTTCCCCTGGTTGCTGGCGGGAAGGACCGCATCTCCAACTCGTCCATCAGTCTATTCACCGCGCCCAGCCCGCAACCAAGGCTGCCTACCGTGGAAAACCCATCGGTCGCCGCCTGGTCCAGATTCTTGATCCCCGGCCCCTCGTCCACGCTCTCGATTTCAATGCCGCGCTGACCATGTTCCTCCACCGCCGTCAGGATCAGCGAGCCGCCGCCGGCATGCTTGACCAGGTTGCCGGCCAGCTCGCTGACCACCAGGGCGATCTCTTCGCCGGCTTTCTGATCGAAGCCCAAAAGGCCGGCCAACTCCCTGGCCGCTGACTTGGCCGCGACCCCGTCGCTGGGGTGACTGATTAGAATGGTTTTGCTTTGCGTCACTATATCGCTTTTGCCCGGTGAAGATCAACCGGATTTTCGTCCGAACTCAACCTCGGTCCTCATTAAGACTAGGCCGCTTTTGAATTGAGCCATTTGACCACCGTGACCCTGGTTCCTTGGCCCGGAGCCGAAACAATCTCCATCTGGTCCATCAAACGCTTGGTGCCGGGCAAGCCCAAACCCAGCCCGCCGCCGGTGGTGAAACCGCGTTCCATGGCTTGGTCGATGTTTTCGATCCCCGGTCCCTGGTCGGCAAAGACTAACTCCAGTCCGTTGTGGCCGTCCCCGAAGACCCGAGTGCAAAGCATGGTTCCGCATCCGGCGAAGCGGAACACGTTGCGGGCCAGTTCCGAGGCCGCGGTGACGATCCTGGTGATGTCCGTCGGGCCGAAGCCGAGATCGGCTGATTCGTTTCGGACCGTTTTTCGGACTTCAAGGATGTCCCCTTCGGAAGCAATATCCACTCGATTAACCTTGTTTCTTTCCATATCAGCCATCACCTCCGCGATGGCGCGTCTCTCAACATGTCCAAGGCCCGGTCCACGTCCAAGGCCGTCCTCAAGTCCCCGAAGACCAGGCCGAGCTGGGTGGCCGTTATGGCTACGCTGGCCCGCATCCCGGCCACCACCGTCCGTCCGCCCATGAGCCGGACCATCTGGGCCGTCTCGATGATGGTCCGGGCGAAGAACGAATCCAGGGTCTCGACCGTGGAGATGTCCAGAATCAATCCCCTGACTTCAGTCCGCTCCATGGCCTGGAGAATCTTCTCCTGCAGCAGGTTGATGGTCTCGTCGTCCGGATCGGCCGGGACGGTCACCAACAGAATGTCCCTAATTTTATTTACCGAAATGCTTTCCCCGGTCATCAGTTCCCCTCCTGGCCGCCGGCCGTTTTACGAACCACCTCTAATCCACCCATGTCCAGGGCGATCTTCAATCCGCCGATCAAGGAAAAATGGGTCTCGATCTCCGATAACTCCACGTCCAGATGAACCAATGTTCGAGCGATGTTGGACCGGACGCCGGTCAAGATGACCTGGACGCCCAGATCATCTTGAGCCTGGTCATTTTTCAGTTCTGCGACTTCACGCCTTAAGGCCGTAGGTTCTTTCAGCAGTTGTTTTTCAGTCTTGGCTGTATCGCTCATCTTTCCCTGCTCATGACGCTCTCATTACTGTTTGGTGACTTGCAGGCCGAGGACCTCCAGGGCCACCTTGAGTCCGCCCACCAGGGACGACTTGGTTTCGATACCACTCAGGTCAATGCCCAGATGGACCAGGGTTTGGGCGATGCCCGGGCTGACCCCGGTCAGGATGACCTGGGTCCCCAACAGTCGGGCCGCGGTGATGGCCTCGATCAGGTGCTGAGCAGTCTGGGTGTCCACCGTGGGGACGCCGGTGATGTCGACCATGGCCACCGGCGACTTGGTCTCGACGATACTGGTCAGAAACCGTTCCATGAACCGCTGGGTCCGTTCGCTGTCCAGGGTCCCGATCAGGGGCGCGACCACCACGCCTTCCCAGACCTGGACCACCGGGGTGGACAGTTCCAGAATCTCCCGGGCCTGCCGGGCGATGATCTCTTCGGCCCGTTTGCGTTCGGTGATGTCGAAGCCCATCTCCAGGACCAGGGGCGGGCCGTCCGCGTCGGAGAAGGGATAGGAATGGACCTCATAGGTGCGGCCGTTGGGCAGTATTTGTTCACGGGTATGTGACTTCTGACTCTCCAGGACCTTGAGCGTGACGCACGGGGTGCAAGGCTCATTGCGGCCGAAGAGCAACTTATAGCAAGGGACGCCTTCGTTCTCGCCGAAGGTCTCGCGGAAATACCGGTTGGCGAAGGGGATGGTGTAATCGGGGGCCTGGAGATAGACGTAGGCCGGCAGGCCGTCCATGAGCCGGAAAAGCCTCCGTCGTTCCTCCTCGGCCGCCATCTCGGCCCGCTTGTTTAGCAGGGCCTGGCCAATGGCCGCGCCCAAGGACTCGGCCGCCTCGCGGTCATGCTCGCCGTACCCGCCTTCCTTGTTGGCCAGGGCGATAAGGCCGAAGGTTTTCCGGGCCTGCTTCAAGGGGACGCCCAGGAAGGCCGTCAGGGCCGGGTGTCCCTCCGGAATCCCGATGCTGTCCGGGTGGGACGAGGGGTCGTTGGTCAGAAGAGAAACGCCGTCTTTCAGGACCCGGCCCCAGATGCCTCGAATTTCCATGTCCCTGATCAGCAGGGGGGCCTTGGTTTCAGGAATCCGACAATTCCGCCAGCCCGGATTGCTCAGGGCAATAGTATCGTGTCGTCCCTTGGGGTTGATTTCGCCGATGTACCCGTATTTACTCTCGGTCAGCTCCATGGCGATCTCCAGACAGGCTTGCCCCAGGGCTTCCCAGGTCTCGCAACCGATGGCTTCGGTGAAGACCCGGTTGATGGCTTTAAAAACCTTGTTCTGTCTGACCGCTTTCATTTCGGCCGATTTATAGTCCGTTATGTCCATGAATGAGCCGAAAATACCAATGGTCCGGCCGGTTTCATCCTTTATCGGAACCTTTTGGGTCTGGACCACGTACTCTTTTCCGTCCGCGATATACGACTCGACAATGATCTCGCTCCGGCCGGAATCCATGATCCGTTTGTCGTCAGCCCGGTATTTTTCGGCCAGTTCCTTGGGAAAGTAATCGTATTCGGAATATTTGCTGAATTCCTCGGCCTTGATTTTCAAGTCTTTGGCGAAATTTTCATTGCAGAAGCCCCAGCTTAGGTCGGCATGTTTAAAAAAGATTTTCATGGGTATGTTTTCAAGCAGCATCCGGTAATTGAATTCCGTTTGCTTAAGCGCGCTTTGCCCGGCCGCCAATTCCTCCACCAGCTGTTCTTTTGTTTTTTCCGCGTCTTCCATCAGTTTTTCCTCCTCTAAAAAATAAATCGAGTTAAAATGTTTAAAATTTTTTCAGGCCGAGAAAACACACTTTATTTTTTTACCTTTGGAACTAATTTTGATCATCCTGACAATAGTCTCCGGGCGGAAGGGTTTGTCCAAATACCCGACGCCCAGTTTTTTCGCTTCCTTTTCCACCCATTCGCTGCCGTAAGCGGTCATGATCACGGCGCACAGATCCGGGAACAAACCCTTGGCCTTTCTTATAAGCTCGAGGCCGCTCATTTGAGGCATCCTCAGGTCGGTCAAAAGAAGGTCCAGTTTTTTTGACTCTTCCTTAAACTGCTCCATAACCTTTAAAGCTTCCCGCGCATTACCGGCGGTTATAACCTGATACCCGAAACTGGCCAAACCCATCTTCAAGGCGTTTAAAGTTCCAGGGTCGTCGTCCACGATTAAAATCATTAATCTCTCCTTCAAGAGGTTATGTAACCTTTTCCCTGTTTCGAATCGGTTAAACCGTCCCGCTGTTTGAAATTGAAACTAATAATACTTCGCGGCCAGCCTTGTAATACTCCATGGTCCTCTATATCAGAGAGGAGCATGTAATGTGCCAACCTGAAGGATTCAGTGGGACTAATATAAAATGTTTAATAAAATAATATATTTAAGTTGTAAAATACAAGGCGGGCTTATCGGATGGCGCTCCTGATTGGCGCTAACAAATACGTCAAATCGACGCGGTCTGGCTGGGATATTTATTTTTTAATGAATATATTCAATTAATTATAGTGAAAAAGCCGAATTGGCCGGCCGGACGTCATTTTGACGTGGAGTAGTGCTGCAATTTTCTCTGAAGGGTCCTTAAACCAATGTCTAAAATCTTGGCGGCTTGGGTCTTGTTCCCGCCCGCGGCTTCCAGAACTTCGAGGATATGCCGCCTTTCCATTTCGGCCAGAGCGGCCGGCGGTCGACTTTCGTTTGGAAGGGCCGCTGAAAAGGGCGGGAAGTCCGCCGCGGCGGCAAGAGACAGGACCGGTCCTTTTTCCATGATCACGGCGGAGCGAATGATATTGGCCAGCTCGCGGACGTTGCCCGGAAACGGATAATCCAGCAGGCGCTCAGTCAGGTCCGGGGCCAAGATTTCAATATTCTTCCCGGTTTGTCTTGCCGATATCTTCAGAAAATGGCGGGCCAGAAGTGAAATATCCTGCTTTCTCTCCCTAAGCGGCGGGATATGAATATGGAACATGTTCAATCGGTGGAAAAGATCGGACCTGAACCGTCCCTCGTTCACTTGCTTCCTCAAATCCTGATTCGAAGAAGCTATGATGCGCACGTCCGTCTTCCCAGCCGCCGTGCTGCCCAGCCGGTAAAGCTCCTTTTCTTGGATGACCCGCAGGAGCTTGGGTTGCAGGTCCAGGTCCAACTCGGCCACCTCGTCTAAAAACAGCGTCCCTCCCTGGGCGGACTCGAAAAAACCCTTTTGCTCGCCCACGGCCCCGGTGAAGGCCCCCTTGGCGTGACCGAAAAAATCTTTTTCGAAAAGGGTCTTGGCGATAGAGGCCATGTTGACCCCGACAAAGGGTCCGGATGAACGAGGGCTCAATCGGTGGATAATTCCGGCCAGCATTTCCTTGCCCGTTCCGGTCTCGCCTGTTATCAACAGGTTGTAATCGGTCGGGGCGGCCATTTCCGCCTGATGAAAAACCAGGGCCATTTTCTCGTCCTCGGCCGCCATCTCGGCGAAAGCCCCTGGGTTTTTCAAGCCGGCGAAGGTTTGGCTTTTCCGATAAAGGTCAAGTCCGGAGCGGAGGCTGTATCTTTCCAGGGCGTGGTTGACCACGATGATCAATCTGTCCCAGTCGAGGGGTTTGACCAGATAGTCGTAGGCCCCGTATTTCATGGCCTGAACCGCCGAACCGGCTTCATCCATCCCGGTGATGATCACACATTCAACTTCCGGAAATTCCTCCTTCAACCGCCCAAGAACGTTCAGACCGTCGGCATCCGGCAGGAGCAGGTCCAATAAGACCAGACGGAAGCGGTTTTTCCTGACCAGATCAATGACGCGATTTCCCGCTGAAACCAGGGCCGGTTCGGGCAGGCCGGCGCTCATCAGCCCAAGCTTGACGCTCATCAGCAGACCGACGTCGTCGTCGGCCGCCAGGATAAGGGCGTTTTTCGGTACGGATTCCATCAATCTGCCGCTTTAGGTTTGATCGGCCCTCAAAATGGCTTCGACCACGCCGACGAACATGGATATCTCCACTGGTTTATAAAGAATATCTTTGAACCCCAACTCCTTCAACTCCTTTATCTTCGGGTGCTCCGGATATCCGGTGATAATCACCACTTTCGTCCCCGCCAGTTCGGGATTCTCGCGGATGACCCGGCAGACTTCCACTCCGTCCATGTCCGGCATGAAGACGTCGAGGATGACCAGATCAGGCCGAAAAGAACCCAGCTTGATGCAGGCCTCGATCCCCCCGGCGGCTTCTTCAATCGTGTGGGCCCGATGTCTGGCCAGGGCGTAAGTCAGCATGGACCGGATCGGCTTTTCGTCGTCAACGACCAGTATCTTGGCCGGTTGAGGCTTGACTTCGATCGGAAAGGAAACGGTGAAAATAGTTCCGCCTTCCGGGCGGCTCCGGAAACTGATCCGTCCGCCATGGGCCTGGACCAGGCCGTAGGTCACCGAAAGACCCAATCCGGTGCCCCCTTGGCTCAGCTTGTCCGAAACGAACGGGTCAAATATCCGGTCGGCCAGGCCGGGATCAACGCCTTTGCCGTTGTCTTCCACCACCAGAACCACCTGCTGTTCCTGTTCATCCCAATGGGTCTTGATTTTTATCAGGCCGTGGTCATGGTCGATGGCTTGAACGGAATTGATCAGCAAGTTTAAGACAACTTGTTCGAGGTTTTGCAGATTGCCGTGGATCATGGGCGGATTTTCGGCCAGGTCCGGTTCGACTTTCACCCCGGATTTCCCGATCGTGGTCTGGGCCAGCCTTAAAGCGTTGTGAACAGCCGTATTGACCTGGACGGGTTTTTTATCGGCGAAACTGGACTTCTTGGTGAAATCCTTCAAGTTCTTGATCGTCTCGGCCATTCTGTCGGCGGCCAGGTCCATGTCGGTCAGAAGTTGAGCCAGGTTTTCCTCGATCAATTCAAAGCTCAGTCCTCCGAAGTTTTTTCCCGGCTCCAGGGCGGCCCGCTCTCGAAGAACCGGGAGCACGTCGGACCAAACCTTTTGTATGATCGGTATGTTGAACATGATCAAATTCAAGGGATTGTTAATCTCATGAAACAAACCGGCCACCAGGGTTCCCAGGGCCTCCATCCTTTGGGCCTGGTAAAGCATGGCTTCCAATTGTTTCCGTTCGGTGATGTCAACCGCCGTGCCGATCAATCTCCGGGGCCGGCCCTCATTATCGCGGATTAAACTGCCCCGGACCAGGACCCAGCGGATCGACCCGTCTCGATGAAGCATCCGGTGTTCGCTGGTCGGCTCCGGGGACCGACCTTCAATATAGGCGTCCAGCGATTCTTCGACCCGCCGGCGATCCTCGGGATGAACCAGTTCCAGCCAAGCCCGCAGATTGTCGGAAATCTCGGCGTCGCCGTAACCTAGAAGCGCCTTGCAATTGGGGTCGACATACCCTTCCTCCTCGGCCAGGTTGAAATCCCAGACGCCGACCTTGCCGGCTCGGGCGGCCAAGGCGTAACGCTCCTCATTGGCCTCGAGTGTCTCTTCGTAATGTTTTCTTTGAGTTATGTCGATGGCCATGGCCAAGGCCCCGGAAAATTCACCCTCTTCGGAAAAAATCGGAGCCGTGGACAAGATAGTCCACAGGTCGTTGCCGTCTTTTCTTTTGAAACGAAAATCATGGACCTCGTGGACGCCCCGGCGGCGGCGTTCAAAATACCATTCGGCCTCTTTTTTTGCGGCTTCGTCCATGAAATCATACAAGGCCCGGCCCAGCATTTCCTCGACGGAGCAGCCCAGCATCTCGGCCATGGCCTTGTTGGCAAAGACGGTCCTGGCCTGGGCGTCGATGAGCCAAATCCCCTCCAGGGCCAGGTCAACCATCAGGCGATACTTGACTTCACTTTCTTTCAACCCTGCCTGGACTTTCCGCAATTCGGCCAATTCCAAGCGCAGAGCCTTCAGTTCCGCCTTAAGAGAGTCAATGTTTGTTGACTTGCTTTCCATCAATTGTTTTATTTCCTCAACCACGGCCCTTGACCTTCAACGTTTTCCAGTTTTCCTTCACCGACCGGACCACATGGTCAGGTGCAACATCAGCTATTTCCTCTTTGATTTCAAGGGAAATCTAAAATCGACGCTCACGAACGTAGTCAGATGCCGTTGATTTGTTTCAGTTTCGGGCCGATTGGACTGGTAATTATCCAGATTCCGCCCTTCTTTTTCGTTAAGAATTGATTTCCAGGCCATATACCGGCGTATGGTGTGCTCCAAATCGTTCAACCTGGTTTTGTCCGGGGCGGGAAAGACCGGCATATTTTTAAAACCTGCGGCTGTTGCCGCGCTGTGGCCATGGGGTGATTATTCTAATCTTTCGCCATTATAGTTCAATGGCATAGAGAGATTAAGGATGAATCCATCACGGGCGGGGAAAAAAGTGAGCGGGGTGGGTCCTTCGACCCGGCCCTGAGTCAAGGAGCCTAAGATTGGACTCCGCCCGGCGGCAAAGGGAGGCCCGCCGATCGGGCCCGCCATCAGGGCCTGACATTGACCGGCCGCGTAGACCCCGACCCCTGGGACTCCTGACCGGCGGATCGACCCGTCTTGGCCGAATTTCGTTCAGTCGTATCGACAAGGCCGCCTCGGCCGCCCAAACGTACCGGCTGCAAGGCTCGGCCGGCATCCCCTCGAAATTGATCCCTATTTTAACTTACTGAAAAACATAACAAAAAGTTGATATTAACGCTAATCCCCGAAATTTGATGATAAATGCCTATAACTGATTATATCGACAAATATTTTCCCATATTTCCTGGAAATGGTCCGTTACGGCCATTGACTGGCGGGATTGAATTCTCCATATACTTATTGAAAAATTTTCTTCATAAATACTTTTACTGAAAATTTTTCTTCGCAAATGAAATTGATCTTAGGCAAAATCCAAGAAGGTTACCCCAATTTTTCCCCGGCCCAACGCAAACTGGCCGAATACCTCATCCAAAACCTCAACGAAGCCCTCCTCCTTAACGCCACCCAGTTGGCCCACCAGGCCCAAGTCTCCGAAGCCTCGGTCACCCGCTTCATTTCCAGACTCGGCTTCACCGGCTTTGCCGAATTCAAACGGGAAATCGGCCAAATGGTCATCCAGGGCGACACCACCGCCGATAAATTGGTTGAATCGGAAAAGACCCTCGATGGCTCCGGCTCCATCTTCAAGGCCATTCTGGCCGGCGACATTGAAAACATCCAGGCCACGGCCGGAGCCATCACCGAGGCGGATTTTCAGACGGCCGTGGACAGGTTGTCCGCGGCCCGGTCCATTTACGTCCTCGGCTTGAGGTCCAGTCACGCCTTGGCCTTTCATCTGGCCTTTAATCTAAGATTTTTTCTCCATTCCATCAAACTGATCACCCCGGGGACCGGGGACATACCCGAACAGATCGTCGACGCCGGGAAAGAGGACATCCTGGTGGCCATAAGTTTCAAGCGTTATACCCGGGAGGTCATCCGGATCACGGAAAAAGTCAAAAAAAAGGGAATCTATGTCCTGGGGATCACCGACAGCCCCCTCTCGCCCGTGGCCCAGTCGGCTGATTTGTTCCTAACCGCCAAGGCCAATATTCCGACCTATATCGATTCGTTTACGGCCCCGATGAGCCTGCTCAACGCCTTGATCACGGCCATCGCCCTGAGAAAAAAAAAGGACGCCCTGCCGGCTTTGAACCGGTTGGAAAAAGAGTTCAAGGAATTCGAAACCCATACCAAATGATAAGTCGCCCGAACCTTTCATGTTCTGAAAATTGACTCCCCGCCCAGGGGAGGCTTCCTGGTTCTGTTTCGCCTAAGGAGAGCGGTTCATGGAAGAAACCATGGATAAAGTATTCAACCCCGCCTCCATCGCCATTATCGGCGCTTCGGAAACCCCGGGCAAGGCCGCGGAAAGAAGAACGAGGAGTCTTCTCGATGGCGGTTATCAGGGCCGGGTGTTTCTGGTCAATCCCAAAAGGTCCGAGCTCTTCGGCCGCAAAACCTACCCCAGCCTTCTTGACGTCGGACAGGAAGTGGACCTGGTTATGGTCGTGGTGGCCCCGCGCCTTGTTTCCTCGGCCGTTGCGGAGAGCATAAAAGCCGGGGCCAAGGGCGTCATCATCATCACGGCCGGCCTGGGGGAAACGGGCGAGGCCGGCAAAAAGATCGAAGCCGAAATCGTGGCGGAGGCGGCCAAGACCGGCGCCTATATCATCGGCCCCAATTGCAGCGGCCTTTTTAACGCCTCGTCCCGAATAAACCTCCTGGGCGTGCCCCATATTCAAGAAGGCGGCCTCTCCGTGATCGCCCAGAGCGGCAACGTCATCGATTCGCTGACCCATTACGCCAAGGCCAGGGGATGGGGTTTCAGGAAGATAATCAGCATGGGCAACGCCGTCGGGGTCAACCTCCATGAATATATCGACTATCTGAGGAATGACGACCAGACCCGGGTTATTTTGGCTTACTTGGAAAGCATCAAGGACGGCCCCAACTTCATCAGGTCGGCCAGGGAGACGGTCAAGAAGAAACCGGTGATCGTTCTGAAAGCGGGCAAGTCGAAGGCCGGGGTCAGGGCCGCCGCCTCCCATACCGGGTCCCTGGCCGGAGATGACGCGGTGGTCGAAGCGGCCTTCAAGCAGGTCGGCGTCATCAGGGTGTCCAACGTGGACGAGTTGTTCGACGTGGCCGACGTCCTGGCCAATTGTCCCCTGCCCAAGGGCCGTCGGATCGTCGTGTTGTCGGAAGGCGGCGGCGACAACGCCATCGCCGCCGATAATATCGAATCGTACGGCCTGGAAGTTCCGGTTCTGTCGTCCGACACCCAGAAGAAGCTCAAACCTTTTCTGCTCGAAGGAATGCCTTCCGTTAATCCCATCGATTACGGCGGGACGGCCGAAGAAAATCCTCTCATGATCAATGAGTGCCTGAAAGTCTGCCTGGAAGACGAGGAGATCGACGCCGCGTTCATCACCGGCTTCTTCGGCGGATTCAAGGACATCATCGCCGCCCGCGTGGCCGAACTCGAAAATCAGGCGGCCGGGGAAATGGTCGCCTTGGTCGGCCGATACCAAAAACCCCTCATCGTCCACACCAGTTTTGCCCGCGACGACGTCGCCTCCTTGAACATCCTGAAATCGGCCGGCGTCCCGGTCATTGAGTCCTCGGAGAGGGCCGCCCGGTGCCTGGCCGCTCTGGTCAAATACTCCGATTATCGACAAAAATCCCATACCGTTCATTTTTACGAGCCAATTATAAACGAACGACCATTTATTAAAGAAATACTGAAAAAAGCCGGCGGCCGTCAACGAGCCAACCTTCTGGAAACCCAAGCCCGGCAAATACTCGAAGAATACCGGATGCCCCTCAATGAGGCCGTCCCGGCCCATACCCCGGAGGAAGCCAAGGCGGCGGCGGATAAAATCGGCTACCCCGTGGCCATGAAGGTCCTCTCCCCCGACATTATTCATAAATCCGACCTCGGTGGAATCAAGCTCGATTTGAGGGACGAAGCCCAATTGGCCGCCGCTTTTGAGGAAATACTGGCCGGCGCCCTCCGGGCGACTTCCAGGGACCGGGTCGAGGGCGTGCTGGTTTCCCCGATGGTCGTGGGCGGCCAGGAATGTATCGTCGGCATGGTCAGGGACCGGCAATTCGGCCCGGTGATCATGTTCGGACTGGGCGGCGTCTTTGTCGAGGTGCTCAAGGACGTCTCCTTCCGGGTGGCCCCCCTGACCGAGGAAGATATCGAGGAAATGGTCCGAGAGACCAAGGGCTACAAGATTCTGACCGGTCTCAGGAGGCAGCCGCCCAAGGATGTCCGGGCTTTGAAAGAGGTGATCGCCAAGGTGGCCCGAATCGCCCTGGAAAATCCTGAAATAAAGGAACTGGACCTCAATCCGGTCGTCATCCTTGAAAAAGGAGCCAAAATAATAGACGCCCGTATTATCCTGGCCTCGCCGGAGGACTGAGGGGGAGGACGGCCGGCGGTCGTTGTCTCCCGGTTTACGAGCTTAAGCGGCGGATTTTAATCCGCCCGACATGAGGCGAAAAATGGAATTTGAATGCATCATCTACGAGAAAGACGCCGAAAAGGGCGTGGCCGTCATCAAATTGAACAGACCTGAAGTGTTGAACGCCATGAACAAACGGCTGTGGCTCGATTTCCAGCAGGCCCTGGCCGACGTGAAAAATGATCCCCTGATGAAGGTCCTCATCGTCACCGGTCAAGGTCGGGCCTTCTCCACCGGGGCTGACTTGAAGGAATCCAAAAACAGGAGCCCGGAGGACTACCGGGACTATCTGGAACAGCTTCAGGAAACCTCCCGCCAGGTGCTTCGCTTTGAAAAACCCATCATCGCCGCGATCAACGGCTACGCCCTTGGCTCGGGCTACGAACTGGCCCTGGCCTGCGACCTCCGCCTGGCGGCGGAAGAGGCCCAGATCGGGTCGCCCGAGGCCCGGGTCAATTCTTCGGTCACCGGCGGGGCCATGCGTCTCATCCAGGACCTGATCGGACCGGGCAAGGCCAAGGAGCTTTTGTTCACCGCCGAAAATATCACCGGGAAAGAAGCGGAAAAAATTGGTCTGGTCAACAAAAGCGTCCCCCTCGAAAATCTCATGGCCGCGGCCAGGGACCTGGCCGAAAAAATCGCCAGGAATTCCTCCTTTTCCATAAAGGTCATTAAAAAAGGCCTCGGCCTGGCCCGAGGCGAAGCCAGCCTCGAAGCCCTGATGGATTATGAAGTCGAAGCTTGCCTGGCCTGCGTCTTCACCAAGGAGAGGCAGGAAGCTCTTAAAAAATTCGAAGAACGAAAGCAGGAGGCCTCAACTTAATTTTTAAGGGCGTTTCAGACTCATTTGAAAGTCAAAGTCATGAAACAGAAGAGCTGAGGGCCGCAATTCCGGTTGAACACGGCCGGATCATGGCCTGGATAAATAAAGAAAGGATTGATTTATGGGCTGGAGAGTAGCGGTTGATACGGGCGGCACCTTTACCGATTTCATCGGATTCGACGAAGAAAGCCAAGTGCTCCAGACCTTGAAGGTTGCTTCCAATCCGGAAAATCCTTCGATCTCGGTGATGAACTCCTTGGCCGAATCCGAACCCTCCCTGGAACAAATCCTCGATTTGGTGCACGGCACCACCGTGGGCACCAATACCATCGTCGAAGGCAAGGCGCCCGTGGTCGGCTTGATCGTCACCGACGGCTTCAGGGACATCCTGGAAGTTCGCCGGTTATGGCGGGAGCATCTGTTCGGCAACGACTGGAACCGACCTGCCGCCCTGATTCCCCGCAAATTTTGCCGCGGGGTCAGGGAGAGGATCAACTTCAGAGGGCAAGAGCTGCTGCCCCTCGACGAAGAACATCTGGCCGAAACGGTCAATTATTTTAAGTCTCAGGGCGTCACTTCCTACGCGGTCTCCTTCCTCTTTTCGTTTCTCAACAATGCCCATGAAAAGAGGGCCCGGGAAATTATCCGGCAACTCGACCCCAAGGCCCGGGTCAGTCTTTCCTGCGAGATTATCCCCGAGATTCGCGAATACGAGCGGACCAGCACCACGGTCATCAACGCCCAGCTCATGCCGGTCATGGCCGGCTATCTGGAAAGCCTCCAATCCCAGATGACCGAGTCCGGGGGCCAGGCCGTCAAGCTGCGCATCATGAAAAGCAACGGCGGGATCATGCCCGCCCATACCGCCGGAGAAAATGCGGTCCAGACCTTGATCTCGGGGCCGGCCGGCGGGATGACCGCCTCCAAGTTCATCGGCGAAATAATCGGGGCCGAAAACATCATCACCTTTGATATGGGCGGCACCTCGACCGACGTGGGCATCATCTACCGAGGGGTTCCCCAGTTCGTCACCGAAGTCGATCTTAAATGGAACATCCCCGTCCGAGGTTACATGATGGACATCAAGTCCATTGGCGCCGGGGGCGGCTCCATAGCCTGGGTCGACGAAGGCGGGGCCCTCAACGTCGGTCCCCAGAGCGCCGGGGCCGAACCGGGTCCGGTCTGTTACGGCTGGGGCGGGTCCAAACCCACGGTCACCGATGCCAATTTGATCCTCGGCCGGATCGACCGCCTGCGCTTTCTCGGCGGAAAAATGAAACTCGATTATGAAGCGGCCAGGCAGGCCCTGGAGAGGATCGGCGGCCGCTACGGCTGGGACAGCCTCCAGGCCGCCCAGGGCATCTATGACATCTCCCTGGCCAACATGGCTCTTCTGGTCAGGGAAATGACCATCAACCGCGGTTATGATCCCAGGGACTTCACCCTGATGTCCTTCGGCGGGGCCGGCGGACTGTACGCCGCCGAACTGGCCCGGGAGCTGGGCATCAAAAAGGTCTGCGTGCCGGTTCATGCCGCCGTTTTCTCGGCCTTCGGCGGACTGATGTCCGATTTTATCTACGACTACGTCCAGGCCTATTACGTTTCCGTTGAAAACACGGACTACGATCATCTCAATTCCATCCGCCGGTTTTTGACCGACCAGGCCCAGGCCGACTTGAAAGCCGACGGCATCACCCAGGAGTCCCTTTTCCGGTTCTCCGTGGACATGCGTTACATCGGCGAAGCTTTTGAATTGACCGTGCCTCTCGATTTTCACTCCCGGGTCGAGCCCAAGGACCTCCTGGCCGCCGCCGACGCTTTCCACAGCCTCCATAAGCAGCTTTACTCTTTTGATCGGCCCATCGAGCCGGTCGAACTCATCGGCGTGCGCTTGAAGGTCATCGCTCCCAAAATCAAGCCCATTTTGAGGAAAATGAACTTCAAGGGCCTGGCGCAGGGGGCCCGGTTGGAGGAGCGGCCGGTTTACTTCGCCGACCGATCGGGCTTTGTCAAACTGCCCATATATCTGCGCCCCGAACTCGGCCACGGAGCGGAGGTCGCCGGGCCGGCCATCATCGAGGAAGACGACACGACCATAGTCGTCGCGGCCGACCAGAAGGCCGGAGTTGATGGTTACGGCAATTTGATCATCGAATCCACCGAAGAGGAGTAATCAATGAGCCGATCTATGCAGGATATAAAGCCGAAAGACCGCGACGATACCATCTTCGCCAATTATAAAAACCTCGATCCCATCACCTTCCAGGTCCTGCGCAGCGCCTTCGAGTCCATCTGCCGGGAAATGGGCTACACCATGTGCCGCACGGCCTATTCGCCCATCTTCGTGGACGGACAGGACTTCTCCTGCGCCATCCTGGACCACCGCTCCGAACTCATCGCCACGGCTAATTACGACCCCAGTCACCTCTCCGCCATGGCCTACGCCTCCGAATGGTCCCTCATCGAAATAGGCTATGAAAACCTCTACCCCGGCGACGTGATCATCCATAACGACCCCTACCAAGGGGGCGGGCACCTGACCGACTTCACCGTCATCAAACCGGTCTTTTACCGGGACGAGTTGTTTGCCTTGGCGGTCAGCCGAGCCCACCATCTGGACGTGGGCGGGACCTCGGTCGGCGGGTTCCCGGGCGACGTGACCGAAATCTACGCCGAAGGCTTCAGGCTGCCCCCGGTGAAATGGTACGAAAAAGGCAAGGAACGTTTCGATGTCTTTAATATCCTCCTGACCAACGTTCGGATTCCCGTCATCCAGTACGGCGACTTCAACGCCCAACTGGCTTCCCTGACCGTGGCCGGCGACCGCCTGGTCGAGTACGCCGACAAATACGGCCTCCAGACCGTGCGGGAAGCCATGAGCGCCAGCAAGGATTATTCGGAAAGCAAACTAAGGCAGAAAATCACCCAGATTCCCGACGGGACTTACGAATTCGAGGACTTCATGGACGACGACGGGGCCACCGACCGTCCCTACAAGATCAAGGTGGCCTTAACCGTCAAGGGCAGCGACGTGGTCATGGACTACACCGGCAGCTCCCCCCAGGCCGTGGGCCCCATCAACTCGGTTTACGCCAACACCGCCTCCTCGACCTTCAATGTGATCCTGCATACCCTCGGCCAGGACATTCCCTTCAATCACGGCTGTTTCCGGCCGATCAAGTTCATCGCCCCCCGCGGCACCATGATCAATCCCAATCCGCCCGCGCCGGTCTTCGGCGGCGTGACCGACACCACCATCCGACTGATCGACGTGATCATGGGCGCCCTGGCTCAGGCCATCCCGGACAAGGTCATCGCCGCCACTTACGGGACCTGCAACAACCTGACCGGCGGCGGCAAGAATCCGGAAACGGGCGAGGATTATGTCTTCTACTTCTTCAACGAGGGCGGCTGGGGCGCGGGGCCCAACCGGGACGGCTGGAACTGCACCCCCAACCAGACCAGCAATTTCAAGGACTACCCCACGGAAATCATCGAAAGTCAGTTCCCCCTCATCATCGAAGCCGTCGAGCTCAACGAGGACTCGGCCGGGCCGGGCAAGTTCCGGGGCGGGTTCGGGTCCATCCGCAAGATGAGGACCCTCAGCGAAAAAACCAGGATCAACGCCCTGGGCGAAAGGCACAAGATCAAGCCCTGGGGACTCTTCGGCGGTTGTCCGGCCAAAAAGGAGAACGGCTTGTGGGTCAGGAAGAAGGGGCAGCCGGAATTTAAAACTATTCAAGAAGTTTATAAGACTGTTTCCCCTTCCAAATTCGCCAACCTCACCCTGGAAAAGGACGACGCCTTCGCCATCGTCACCACCGGCGGCGGCGGCTACGGCGACCCTTTGGAGAGGGACCCGGGCAAGGTCCTCAAGGATGTGGATGAGGGCCTGATCTCGCCCGAATCGGCCCGGGAAGATTACGGGGTGGTCGTCACCTCCGACCACTCGGGCCGACTTAATATAGACGAGGCCGCCACCCGGGAAACCCGGTCGAGATTGGCCGGCCGCCAGCCCAGGAACATCATCTACGGCCTGGTTTCCGTGGACGACAAATTCATGGAATGCCTGGAGAGGCTGGCCGACGAGGGCGTGACCCAAGACCCGTACGCGCCGAAGATAGCCTTGGTGGCCGAACAGATCGCCTGCCGGGCCGACTTTTGCCGGAACGAATGCCTCAAGAAGGCCAACGGCAAACGCTGTCCTTACTATAACCCCGAATCCCTCGCTTTCTGGTGTTTCGAAAATCTGGTCAGCTGGACCAGGCGTCAATGTCCGCTCAGTCCCAAACTGGGCCTTTAATTCGCGGTTCGTTAGATCTAACGAACACGCGGAAGGGATAGGACCATGATCGCCCAAGCAGCCCCAAAAGATGCCCGCCCCGAACTCGTCCGCCTGGAGGGGATCACCAAAAAATTCCCCGGCGTGACCGCCTTGAATAACGTCGACTTCGAACTTCTGCCCGGTGAAGTTCATGTCCTCTTTGGAGAAAACGGGGCCGGCAAATCCACTTTGATTAAGATTCTTTCCGGCGTCTATCAGCCTGACGCCGGACAAATCCATATCGAAGGCCAAGGAACCGTCCTGGAAAATCCTCATGCCGCCCGTCTGCACGGCATCGGCGCCTGCTACCAGGAATTCAGCCTGGTCCCTCAATTGAGCGTGGTGGAAAACCTCTTTTTAGGCCGGGAGCTGAAAAAAGGGGCCTTGATGGATAAAAAGAGAATGTTCGAAGAGGCCCAGACCCACTTTCATCTCCTGGGCATGCCTATTGATTTTGACCTGAACACAAAAATCGAGGACCTGGATACTTCCCGCCGGCAGATCGTCGAAATCGTCAAGGCCTTGCTCCAGTACGCCAAGGTCCTCATCCTGGACGAACCTTCCAACGCCCTCAACGAAGAGGAGTTGGAATCGCTCTTTAACCTGATCCAGAACCTGAAAGAAAAAAGCATCGGCATCATCTATATCTCCCACCGGATTGAAGAGATCAGAGCGGTGGCCGACCGGGTCACCGTTCTCCGCGACGGCCGAAAGGAAGCCACCCTGCCCAAGGAAGAGTGCACGGATGAAGCCTTGATCAGCCTGGTCACCGGTAAAAAGACCGGTCTGGAGTTCCCGCCCCTGAACGTCAGCTTTGGAGAGACCCTGCTGGAAATGCAGGCCGTAACCACCAAGAAAGGCCTGGAAAATATAAACCTCACCCTGCGAGCCGGAGAAATTCTGGGCATCGGCGGGTTGATGGGCTCGGGCAAGGCCGAAATCGGTCGGACCCTGTTCGGACTCGACAAGATCATCTCCGGGGAAATCATCATTTCCGGAAACAAAATCGCCAAATTCTCCCCTATAAATATGCTCAAACACGGCCTGGTCTACTTCCCGGCCGATAAGCACAAGGTGCTGATCGGGTGCCGGAGCCTATTGGAAAATCAGACCATACTTTCCTTGAACCAATTTATCAGTCGGGGCTTGATAAATAAAAAAAACGAGCAGAAATCGGCCCTGGCCAGCGGACGCCAGGTCAATATCAATCCCTTGGAACTGAGCAAACTGGTCAGTTACTTCAGCGGCGGGAACCAGAAAAAAGTCTTGATTTCCCGGGCCTTGCTCCGCCTAGGCGTAAACATTTTCGTCTTTGATGAAGTCACCCATGGCATCGACGTGGGGGCCAAAATGGAAATATTCAAACTGGTCAACGAACTGGCCGAAAAGGGGGCCGGAGTCGTTTATATCTCTTCCGAACTCGAGGAACTGCTCCATTTGACCCATCGCATCCTGGCCATGCACCAGTTTCGGATCATCAGTGAAGTCCCGTCTGCCGAAGCGGACAGACAAACGCTTTTATACAACTTTTTCGGTATGGCTCAACTTGGGGAGGGGGAATGACCCATGGACAAAAACGGCGAAATAAATAACAGTATCAATTCTTCATCGGTTCAGTCCAAGGGCGGCCGGGTCATACACCTTGAATGGCGGACCTCGTTGAAACGGCTCGGAGTCCTGCCTTTGTTCGTCGTGATCCTCATCATAATCTTCGCTATAATCAATCCCCGGTTTTTCACCCTCTCCAATATGATTATCGTCGCCCGGCAATGCACCTATCTGGCCATAATTTCCCTGGGCCAAATGGCCGTCCTGTTGGTCGGCGGCTTCGATCTGTCGGTCGGGGCCATGTGCGCCTTCACCAGCATCATCTCCACCAACGTCATGTTGTGGTTCGCCGATCCCTTCACCGCCATAACCATAGGCATTCTGGTCGGCATAGGCGCCTCCACCCTGATCGGCGTGGCCAACGGAGTGATCGTGGCCAAATTCGAGGTGCCTCCTTTTATCGTCACTTTGGGCATGATGGAAATCGTCGGCGGGCTGACCCTGATTATTTCAGCCGGCACCCCGGTTTTCGGTTTTCCCGATCAATTCAGCCTGATTTTCGGCCTGGGCGAGTTTCTCGGCATACCCCTGCCGGTGATCATCACCGTCTTCATCGCCCTGGCCATGTATCTGGTCATCAACTGGACTCACGTCGGCCGCTATTTCTGGGCCATCGGCGGCAACTTGGAAGCCGCCGCCCTGTCGGGCATTTCGGTCAAAAAATACCTGATCCATTCCTACGCCCTCTGCGGACTTTTATCCGGCATCACCGGCATCCTGCTCACCGCCCGCGTGGCCTCGGGTGAACCCCACCTGGGGGCGAGCCTGATGATGGAGTCCCTGGTGGCCGCGGTGATCGGCGGCGTGGCCGTGGGCGGCGGTTCAGGCAACGTGCCCGGCGTCCTTTTAGGCGCGATTTTTATCGGCATCCTGGCCAACGGCATGAATCTGGCCAATATCGGTTCTTACGTCCAGATAATGATCCTGGGCTGCTTCCTGATTCTGGCCGTTATCATCGACAGATACATGCATCAGATGGACTAGGCTCCCTCTTCGGCCGCTGGTTGACCAAAGAGGGAAAAAGGAATCATGGCCCGACATTTTTCCACACATGGCGCATAGGCAACCGCCGTGCGCCGTGTTCAGCCCAGTCAGGGAAAGGGGGTGAAAAATCTAACCTTTGAAAATCATGAATCGAGGATCAGGTTATAGAGGACTTTTTAATTTTTACCAAGGGGGTTGAAAAATGAAGAAGCTTGGACTGCCCGTCCTTTTGTCGCTGGTTTTCCTTTTGACTGTTTCCGCAACCAACGGCCTGGCCGCGGAAAAACCACCATGGTGGCCGCTTGATGTCTTTTGGGTGACCGACTGCCCGCAAGACGTGGGCCTGGCCGAAAAAATGGAAAAAGGTAAAGTTCACTACGGAAAGTACACTCCGCCGATGAAGGCCAACAAGCCGTACAAACTGGGCGTCCTCTTCCCGCACCTCAAGGACCCCTGGTGGGTAGGCTGCGCTTACGGTCTGTGGGAGGAATGCAAGCGTCTGGGCCTGTCCGCCACCCTGCTTGACGCCGGCGGATACGACAACCTGGGTAAACAGATCAGTCAGCTCGAAGACCTGGCCTCCCAGGGCGTCGATTTGATTTTGCTGGCGCCCATCAGCTTTGAAGGCATGGACCAGGCCGTCAAGAAAATCATGGACAAAGGCATCCCCATTATCGAGATGGTCAACGACATCAGGACCGACGCCGTGGTGACCAAGGTCGGGGTCAGTTTTTATCAGGTCGGGTACGGCTGCGGCGAATTCGTGGTGGCGGACGTCAAGAAACGGGGCTTGAAAAAGGCCTACACTTCCTTTTTCCCCGGCCCGGCCGGCGCCGGCTGGTCTGATTACGAGTGGGCCGGGTTCAAGGACGCTATCGCCAAATCGGAAATTCCCATCGAGAACCTGGCCGTCAAGTGGGGGGACACCGGCAAGGACGTGCAGTTGGCCCTCATCGAAGACGTCCTGACCACTTTTGGCGATAAGCTGGACTACCTCGGCGGCGACGCCGTGCCCGCCGGAACGGCCGTTCTGCCGATAAAACAAAGAGGTCTCCAGAAAAAAATCAAAATCGTCTCGGGTGACATATCCGTCTACGTCACCCCTTACCTGAAAACCGGAGAAATAGCGGCGGCCATATCCACCCAGGGCGCTGACCAGTACCGGGTGGCCGTGGCTCTGGCGGTCGAACTGCTCAACGGCGATAAGAAAATGGCAGATTTTCCGGATGCCATCGGCGCCGTGGTCCAGGCGGTCACCCCCGAGAATTTCAGTCAATTCAGACTCGATGCGGCCGTCGCTCCCGACGGCTGGCGGCCGGAATTCAACATCACGCCGGGCAAGTAACCCTAAGAATTCAAAGTCAGGGCGGCCGGACCCCGGTCCCCTGACTTAACCCTTACTAAATCCATCTATTTTTGGCCTCGGGAGCGCGGAACCTTTCCCAGGCCGAACAACCGGACACTAAAGAGCCCTGTTTTATGGAAAGAATTCTCCGAGTGGACCTAAGTCGAGGCCGTGTGACCGAACAGACTTTGCCGGAGCCTTATCAGGGACTGGGCGGACGGGCTCTGACTTCCGCGCTCATCGCCCGGGAAGTCCCCCCGTCCTGCCATCCTTTAGGCGAAAGAAACAAGCTGGTCATGGCCGTGGGCCTGTTCGCCGGTACCCCTTTCCCCTGCTCCGGGCGGCTCTCCATCGGGGCTAAAAGTCCCCTGACCTGGGGGATCAAGGAAAGCAATGTGGGCGGCACGGTCGGGTGGAAACTGGCCCGGCTGGGCCTCAAAGCCCTGGTCTTTGAGGGTCGGCCCTTGAATGGTGAAATCTTTATTTTAAGACTAAACGCTGAAGGCCAGGAACTCCTGCCCGGTGATGAATATAAAAAACTGGGCACTTATCGCCTGGCCGAAGACCTGCATAAAAAGTACGGCCCCAGGGTTGGCCTTCTGGCCATTGGTCCGGCCGGAGAAATGCAGCTCTCCAGCGCCGGGGTGGCCGCCACGGACATCCAGGGAACTCCTTGTAATTATGCCGGACGCGGCGGCATGGGGGCGGTCCTGGGCTCCAAGGGCCTCAAAGCCGTGGTCATCGACGATCAGCACGCCAAGGAAGAAATCAATTTCCATGACCGGAAGAGGTTTATGGAAATCGCCAGGAATTTCACGGCCAAACTCCGGGAAACCAAAAAGGAGCTCCGGGAATACGGGACCGCCGTCGAGGTGGCCATGAGCAATGAATTCGGCTACCTGCCGACCAGGAACTTCCGGACGGGCCGTTTCGAAAAAATCCAGGGACTCACCGGCGAGACCATGCACGACCTCATCAAGAGCCGCGGGGGCCGGCTGAGCAAACCCTGCATGCCCGGCTGCCCCATCAAGTGCTCGAATGTCTATCCGGACGCCAAGGGGAACCCTCTCACCTCAAGCCTGGAATACGAAACCATCGTCCTGCTGGGCGCGAACTGCGGCATCGACGATCTTGACGCCGTGGCCGAAATGGACCGTCTTTGCGACGATTACGGCCTGGACACCATGGAGATGGGGGCGGCCATCGGCGTGGCCATGGAGGCCGGTCTTCTGCCTTTCGGCGACGCGGCCCAGGCCATAGCCTTGCTCAAGGAAATACCCGCCGGCACGCCCTTGGGTCGCATCATCGGCAACGGCGCGGAAATAACGGGCCGGGTTTTCGGCGTCCGGCGCGTGCCCACGGTCAGAGGCCAGGGCATGGCCGCCTATGACCCCCGGGGCATCAAGGGTATAGGCGTGACCTATATGAGTTCACCCATGGGGGCCGACCATACGGCCGGATGCGCCATGCCCGGCCGGACCGGCTTCGACGCCTCCAAAACCTACGAAATTCTCAAGCCGGACGGGCAGGAAGAGCTCTCCTTGGACTTGCAAGTCATGGTGACCGTCTTCGACGCCCTGGGCCTCTGTTTCTTCATCGGCCTGAGCCCGGAAACCATCCGGACCCTGGCCGACCTCCATCAAGCCAGGTATGGACCGGACATGACCTTCGATGATCTGATTGCCATGGCCCGGCAAACCTTGAAGATCGAACACCTCTTCAACCTCCGGGCCGGCCTGGCCCCGGTCCAGCATCTGCCCGAATTCTTCGAAACGGAAAGGCTTGAACCCCATCAGGTGGTCTTTGACGTCCCCTTCGAAACCGTTTGGGACCATATCCTTAAAAATTTGGACGTTCCTCATAAATGAATCAGGAGGCAAACCGAACCATGAATCGAGACACGGCCACTCCCCACATCAAAGTAACTCCCCCCGGCCCCATCTCCAGGCGCTGGACTGAATTTCACATGGCCCACGCCCCTGAAGCCATCTATTTCCATGACTTGGTCTGGGACCGTTCCCAACCGGCCATCGGTCCTTTCATGACCGACCCGGACGGCAACGTGTTCATGGATTTTTGCAGCCACGGAGCGGCATTCCCCTTGGGTTACAATAACCCCGAACTGATCGAAGCGGCTCAAAAAGCCGCCCGGATCGCCCCGAGCAAGGGCGGAGCGGAAGTAGTCTCGGCCTGGGGCCAAGACCCCCAAGTCATTGACTCTCCCCTCCCCTCCCACCTTTTGCATAGACTGACCTCCATCACCAAGCCCTACGGACTGGACACCGCCTTCCTGTCTAATTCCGGCTCGGAAGCCGTCGAAAACTCGCTCAAACTCTGTTACGCCTACCGGCGGAATCTGGGCATCGGCTTCTGCTTCGAAAGGGCCTTCCACGGACGGACCTTGGGAGCGGCCTCCCTGACCAGGAGCCGGCGGGGCCAACGGGCTTGGTACCCCCACCTCTCCGAAATAATCGCCCTGCCTTTCTGCCATTGCCCGGGGGAATGCCGTTGCGGCTGGAAACGCCGTCCGGTCTCTTTTAAGGAAGACATCGGTTATTTGGAAGAACTCCTCGACCCCAAAATCGGCAACGTCGATCCGGACCAGGTGGCTTTCATCATGATCGAAGCCGTCCAAGGGGAAGGCGGCTATAATTTTCCCGCTCCGGGCTTCCTCCAGGAAGTGGCCGCTACCGCCAAACGATTCAACATCCCCCTGATCGTCGACGAGATCCAGAGCGGCCTGGGCCGCACCGGCAAATGGTTCGCCTTCGAACACTACGGGATTGAACCGGACGTGATCGCCCTGGCCAAGAGCCTCCGCGTCGGCGCCACCGTGGCCCGCCGGGACATGTTTCCCAAGGAAAGCGGACGTTTCGGCGGGACCTGGGTCGGGACCGGGGCCATCGACTGCGCCGTCGGGTATCGGGTGCTGGAAATAATCGAACGGGATAACCTTCTGGATAACGCCACCCGGGTCGGCGGCCATTTGCTTGAAGGCCTCAAGGATTTTGAAAAGAGATACCCCAAGGTCAAAAACGCCCGCGGCCTGGGCCTTATGCTGGCCATGACCCTCGAAGGCGAGGACCTGGCCGATCGCCTGATGAAGGAAGCCTTCCGCCGCGGCCTCTTCCTCCTGACCTGCGGCTTCGATTCGATCCGGATGATCCCGCCCCTGGACATTACCGTCAGGGAAGCGGATATCGCCTTGAACATCCTGGACGAAGCCCTAAAGGCCCTCTAGCCGGGACGAAAAGTCTCGGCCCTGAAGCTTAAGGCCTTATTGACCTCATAAAACCAAGGCCAAGGTGGGTCCATATGAAAAAAGGTTGCAAGTTCGGTTCTCATCGGGTCCTCGAGCCAAAAGGCGTTATGCCTCAGGCCTGCTGGCGGCTCGATAACAACTTTGAAGAAATTTACGATAATGAAATCCTGGTCGACGTGGATCGCGTGAACATCGACGCGGCCAGTTTTCACCAGATCCGCCAGCAGGCCCGGAACGATGAAGAAGAGATCAGACGCATAATCCTGCAGACCGTGGCCGAAAGAGGCAAGCAGCACAACCCGGTCACCGGTTCGGGCGGCATGTTCACCGGCGCCGTCAGGACCATCGGTCCGGCGATTAAGGACCAGGTGGACCTGAAGCCCGGGGATCGGATCGCCTCCTTGGTCTCTCTGGCCCTGACTCCGCTCAAGATCAACCGGATCAAAAAGTTAACGGAGACCGATCAGGTGGAAGTCGAGGCCCAGGCCGTCCTGTTTGAAAGAACGGTTTACGCCCGCCTGCCGGAGAACAGAAACGAAACCCTGGCCATGGCCGTCCTGGACGTGGCCGGGGCCCCGTCTCAAACGGCCAGGCTGGTCAAGCCCGGACAGACCGTCCTCATCGTCGGAGCGGGCGGTAAATCCGGACTACTGGCCGCCTGTACCGCCAGGAAAATCCTGGGCCGAACCGGTTGCCTCATCGGCACCGGCCACAGTCCCCGCAGCACCAAAAGACTCGAAGAAGCCGGGTTTTGTCACATCGTAATCCAGGCTGACGCCATTAATGCCCTGGAGCTGGAAAGAAAAGTCGCGGAAATTACCCAGGGCCGCCTGGCCGATCTGGTCATCAACTGCGCCAGCGTTCCGGACACCGAAATGGCCTGCATCCTGGCCGCCAAACCTGACGGCCTGGTCTATTTCTTCAACATGGCCGTCAATTTCAACAAGGCGGCCCTGGGCGCCGAAGGCGTGGCCAGCGAGGCCACCTTGATCATCGGTAACGGGTACGTTAAAAACCACGCCCGATTCGCCTTGGACCTCATCGAGGAAAACGATAAAATCAGGACCATCTTCGAGGAAATTTACGGCCCTTACTATCTGTGACCCTTCCCGGATCGGAGTAAAAAATGACCAGCCAAAAAGTCATGATCCGCCTGAGAATCAGCATGCAGGACGCCCACTACGGCGGGAACCTCGTCGACGGCGCTTTTACCCTGGGCTTGTTCGGCGACATCGCCACGGAACTCTTGATCCGCCGTGACGGGGACGAAGGCCTGTTCCTCCGTTATGACGAAGTCGAATTCCTGGCCCCGCTCTATGGCGGCGATTACGTGGAAGCGGTCGGCTGGATCACCGACCTGGGGCGCACCTCGAGAAAAATGAACTTCGAGGCCTATCGGGTCATTGAATACCTGAACGACCCGGCCCGGCCCTCCGCGGCCCGGGTCCTGACCGAACCACAGCTTTACTGCCGGGCCCGCGGCGTCTGCGTCACCCCCCTGGAAAGCCAGAGGAAAGACCCGACCTCGCCTTAACCACCAGCGGCGGGACCATCGCCCGGCGGAATTAGTGAAAAAACAGGGGTCTCCCCCGAGGAATACTGATGTCTATTTGTGAATGAAGTATAACCCCAGCTTAAAGTATGCATTGCCCCGGAATCGGCAGGCCGCAGTTCACCGAACGATCCCCCCTTTCCCATCCCCGCCAAAACCATTGACCTTCGTCCAAAATTAACGTACAAAAATCAAAGGGAGTTCCGCCGGGGCCTTCGCCGGGAAGGACGGTGACTCATGCCTGTTCCAAAATATATCCGCGCCGCCTCGAACGCTAACCTAGCGGGCCTTATCGGCTCATTGAACCGCTTACTATGGGGTGCCAGGCTTTCCTACAGCGGGGCTGTGGGGTGTCAGACTGACAGAATATCCATTCTTCGCCACTGAGGGGTTCAATGAGCACCGCTAAAATTTCTAAAGCAATTTCAGGTGATAAGCTATATCAAAAACGCGCTCGGGCCGCACTCCCGTTGCTAGTCCGCCAAGCACAAGCTGGCGTTACAATTTTTTATTCTGATCTCGCAGAAGAGCTGGATATGTCGAACCCTCGCAATCTCAACTATGTACTTGGTAGCATCGGGCAATCTCTGGAGCGCCTATCAAAGGCGTGGAAAGAAAAAGTTCCACCAATTCAGTGTTTAGTTGTAAACAAAAACACAGGACTGCCGGGAGAAGGTATAGGTTGGTTTCTCCTAAAGAAGAAAGATTTCAAAGGTTTGCCGCTAAGACGAAAACGCAAAATTGTTGAGGCCGAACTTCAGCACGTTTTTTCGTACCCAAAGTGGGCTAATGTCCTTGAAGCTTTTTCGCTTGAGCAAGTGGCCTTTGATTTTTCGCCTATTGTTTCCAAAGCTTCCAAAAATTTCGGTGTTGGTGAAAGCGAACGTCATAAAGCCCTTAAAGATTATGTGGCGAAAAACCCTGAATCCATCGGCTTAAAGTCTAGGATTCCAATTGGCACAACCGAGCATCCACTGCCATCCGGTGATAGCCTGGATGTTTCATTCACTGATAAGAAAATGTGGGTAGCAGTGGAGGTCAAGTCCGCGATCTCGGCGGAAGCCGATATCGTTAGAGGCTTATTTCAGTGCGTTAAATATCGAGCAGTTATGGAGGCTGTTCTTTTATCGGAGGCGCGTGTACAAAGTGTAAGAGCTCTGCTCGTTCTTGAATCATCTTTTCCTCAATCACTCGCGCCATTGAAAAATATTTTAGGGATAGAGGTTATTGAAGGTGTTTCACCATCAAAATCAAAATTAAATGGCTAACAAGTCAATCCACAGGATGCGCTGATGCGCGCCTCTGAACTCCAACGCTCGGTGGGGAGGGGTACTATGTCTTATCAAGCAACAGTATACAAAGTTATGATAGCGTCCCCTGGAGATGTGGTATCGGAAAAAGAAATAGTACGTGAAGTTCTTATAGAGTGGAATATAGTCAATGCAGACTCCAAAAGGACAATCCTTCTTCCCATATCTTGGGAGACTCATGCATCTCCATCAATGGGAGGACGACCTCAATCTATAATAAATAAAGAAATATTGAAAGATTGCGATCTGTTAGTTGGAGTGTTTTGGACTCGATTAGGGACGCCAACCGGAGAGTATTCGAGTGGAACCGTTGAAGAAATCGAGGAACATATTAAAGCAAATAAGCCTGTCATGTTGTATTTCTCTGCCAAGCCTGTACCACCGGACAGTGTAAACGCTGAACAGTATGCCGAACTGAAAACTTTCAAGGAAGCGTGCAAATCACGAGGGTTGCTTGAAATGTATACTGATCTCACCGAATTCAAAGATAAATTCTATAGGCAACTCCAACTTAAACTGAATTCTGATGACTTCTTCAAGCATGCTTTCTCATACCATGATGAGAGTCCCTCCGAGGTTACTGGAACTCATTTACCTGATATTCAAAACCTTTCCTTGGAAGCACGGCTCCTCTTAAAGGAAGCAAGCCAAGATCGTAATGGACATATCATTCGGGACCTTACCCTAGGCGGGTTAAATGTTGAGACGAATGATAAGCAAATGGTTGAGGACAAGAGTGCTCGAAATGAAGCCATTTGGGAAGCCGCAATCGAAGAGCTTGAGAAGGCCGGTTTGATCGTAGACAGGGGATACAAGCGGGAGATTTTTCGGGTGACCCGAGAAGGTTATGAATTAGCAGAACTATTGAATCCATAAAGTAGCCTGGCACCCCACAGCCTTGCTTTGGGCTAGTTTCGGTTGCTATTGTCGGTTGCCCGGTTTAGGCATGGGGCCATTTTAAACTTGCATTGTCTTGGCGGGTTCGCCAGAATTTGAGCTTTAGCGTTAGGAGTTAAGAAAGAATTCAGCGGAAGTTAGGCTGTTTTTCCGCAGGGGGATCAGATGGACATCCAAGATATGTTCGACCGATGGATTGACGGTCAGATCATCGACTATGGCCTCGGACAGCCCAATCTTTCTCAAACCGAAGATTTTTTCGCAAAAAAAGCCGAAGAAATATACCACGAGACGGAATCGAGTGCGGACCAGGCATTTGTGGACATGTTGCAGTTGGTCGCATTCATCAATATGGTTTCAAGCAAGAAGCCTGACATACTTGGTAAGCTGGCCGAGATAGTGGCGAAACTCAAGAGGGCGTTGGAGAGGATCGCCGAAGAGAAAATAGCTGATTCATACAGTATTTCGGCAGGATTTCCCTTCGGTATCTCAGTGGGTTTGTCATGGGATACAGATTCACCAGAGAAAAAAGGGGCCAAAAAATAAATCCAGCGGATGCGGTAAACCGCCCCGCTGATTTGGGGCGTTCGGCAGAGGAAGCCTGGCCTATGCGCCTGTAATTCGGAGGAGGGTATGGCCTTTAGTGAGATAGAAATCCAGCGATACAAGAAAATTATGGACGCTTTTCTCGAAAGGCGTCGCCCGCCGGCGCACCTGCGTGACAAGGTGGACCTGGGGTTTCGCCTGAAAGGCCAAAGCGTGGAGATTTTTGAAGTTCGTCCCATGTGGCGTAATCCCGGCGAGAAGATTGAACATGCCGTCGCCAAAGCCACCTACGTGAAGACTCGGAAGGCGTGGAAGGTATATTGGCAGAGAGCGGACCTGAAATGGCATGGTTACGCTCCGGCCCCGATAGTCGAGAAACTTGAAGAATTCGTGCGTTTGGTCGAAAAAGACAAGCATCACTGTTTTTGGGGCTAGTCAACCCTAACCAGCCATTCCACCGGGCTGGTGAACACAAGGTTTTAGTCGCCCGGCGCCCCACAGCTCTGCTGCGGGCTGGTCTCGCTCCTCACCCCGACTTTCAACCGGCCTCGACCAGGATCCCGGGTGGCTCCGGCAACTTGCTTGCCGGAGCGCCATAGGCGCAAGAGGTTCAGGGAAGCGGACTCGACTTTAAAGACGCCGGGTTGTTGGGCCGCCGTTGACCAGGCCTCTTGCGGCCTTCGGCCTGTCGGCCTCGGCCGCCCCCACAACCCCGCAATGCCGGAGTTGTCGGGGCCACCCCTGAGATAAACCTGTTTGTCTGGTCCCAAGCTCCAGCTTGGGAACCCCGTCTTGGAAGCTCCGGCCTCTCTAATATAACCTATTGAAATATATATAAATATGTAGATTGGCCTAAAGCGCGGCGAAACCCAACCCTTCTTCATACAACACGTCCGCCTATCCAGCAAAAATACAATACGTCTCATTTTTTCTTGACAATTTAAAATACATATTGTATAATACACCCCATGATCGTCGCCGCCCTGAAACCCAAACCAATCAGCCCTCACCCGGCTGACGCCCTAAAAAGGCCAATCCTTACCGGCGGTCTACCCGAGGCCTGTGTTGACGGCGCCGGACCAGGCCCGGCTCAGGCAGCCCCACCATGGATAAAAAGGAAGGAAGGGTTCACGGCCAGGCGACTGCGGTAATAACCCAGTTAAACCCAAAACCCCTAACCTGCTTAAGCCGGCTTGGCAGCCCTTAACAACGACCACTGATGGTGATGACTAATGACGACAACCAAAACCATGACCAAAAAACAAATTTATCCGGCTCCGTCCCCGGTAAGGGCGACCGGCCGGTCGCCCCTACCCCGGACCGCCGACCTGTCTGCGTGGGGGCGGGTTTCAAACCCGCCCTGCGTGGGCGGACGGGATATTTTCCGGGTCAATCCGCCAAGGTTCGTCATCTGTGGGGGCGACGCATGCGTCGCCCCTACCGCTCCGCTCAAGCCGCCTTCTCGATCCTGACCGCGCAGACCTTGTACTCCGGGATTTTGACCACCGGATCATGGGCCGGATTGGTCAGGACGTTGGCGCAGGACTCGATGAAATGGAAGGGCAAAAAGACCAGGCCCCGGCCGACCCGCTCGGTGATCATGGCCTTGGCCGTGATCGATCCGCGGCGGGTGGTCAATCTGATCTCGTCGCCCGGGCCGACCCCCAGTTTCTCCGCCTCTCCGGGGTTGATCTCGGCGAAGCCCTCGGGCATCTGCGCGTGGAGACGCGGCGAATTGCGGGTCATGGTCCCGGTGTGGTAGTGGACGTGAGCCCGGCCGGTGGTCAGCCACAAGGGGTATTCCTCGTCGACCACTTCGGCCGGCGGCCGGTAGTCGACCGCGTGGAACAGCCCCAGCCCCCGGACAAAACGCCCTTGATGGAGGAACTTGGTCCCCGGATGGTCCTTGTTCGGACAGGGCCAGCATATCCCCTCGCCTTCCAGCCGGTCGTAACTGATTCCGCCGTATTGGGGCGTGACCGCGGCGATTTCTTCCATGATTTGGGCCGGAGACGAGTAGTTCATGGGCAGGCCGAAACGGTTGGAAAGCTCCTGGATGATGACCCAATCCGGCTTCGAGTCGCCCACCGGCTCGACGGCGGCCCGAATCAACTGGACTCGGCGCTCGGTGTTGGAAAAAGTGCCGTCCTTTTCGGCATAGGAAGTCCCCGGCAAAACCACGTGAGCCAGCCTGGCGGTTTCGTTAAGGAAAATATCCTGGACCACCAGCAGTTCGGCCTTCTCCAGGGCCTTGATCACGTGCCGGCTGTCCGGGTCGCTCATGACCGGGTTCTCCCCGACCACGTACAGGCCTTTGACCGAACCGTAAAGCAGGCCGGTCAACATATCGGGAATGGTCAAGCCGACCTTTTGGTTCAGTTCTTCCACCCCCCAGGCGTTTCGGAATTTTTCCGCCACGTCGATGGCGGTTACGGCTTGATAGCCCGGATAGACGTTGGGCAGGCCGCCCATGTCGCAAGCCCCCTGGACGTTGTTCTGGCCGCGCAGAGGGTTGACCCCGGTGGACTCCCGGCCGACGTTGCCGGTGAGCATGGCCAGATTGGCCAGGGATTTGACGTTATCCACGCCGTGGGTGTGTTGGGTGATGCCCATGCAGTAAACGATCGAAGCCTTATCGGCTTTGGCGTAAATCTCGGCGACCCGCCGGATGTCCCGGACGGACACGCCGGTGATCCCGGCCGTTTTTTCCGGCGTAAAATCCTCAACGACCTTTTCGAATTCCTCGAATCCCTCGGTCCGTTCCTTGATGAACTCCCGGTCGTGCCAGCCCTCTTGCAGGATCACGTGCATGATCCCGTTGATCAGGGCCACGTCCGTGCCCAGGTTATGGCTGACATGGACATCGGCATGGAGGCTGAGCTGGATGCGCCGGGGGTCGGCCACGATCAGCCTGGCCCCCTTGGCCTTGGCCCGATAAATGCGGGTGGCCACCAGGGGATGGGCCGTGGTGGTGTTCGAGCCGATGGTGAAGATGACCTCGGCGTCGGCCAGCTCTTCAATCGAGTTGGTCATGGCCCCCGATCCGAACGCGGCGGCCAGACCGGCCACCGTGGAGCTGTGTCAGAGACGGGCGCAGTGATCGATGTTGTTGGTGCCCACCCCGGCCCGGGCCAGCTTTTGGAGCAGATAGTTCTCCTCGTTGGTGATCTTGGCCGAGGCCAGGAAGGCCAACGCATCGGGCCCGCCGCTCTCCTTGATCTCCTGGAGCCGCCGGGCCGTGTAATCCAAGGCCTCGTCCCAGGAAACTTCAGTCAGTTCGCCGTTTTTCCGCAACAGCGGTTGGGTCAGCCGCTTGGGGTGCTGGACGAACTCATGGGCGTTCCAACCCTTGACGCACAGCCGGCCCTGGTTGACCGGGCTGGTTTTGGAGGGCAAGGTCCCGATCAGGCGGCCGTCCACGCTCTCCAAGTAAAAGGAGCAGCCGCAGCCGCAATAGGGACAGGTGGTCAAGGTAGCTTTATATTCCATGAAGAAGACCTCCGATTAACCCGATGGTCATCCGCCGCTTCGGCTCATCGCCGGAGTGGACCGGGGGACGGCGATCGCGCCGGGCGCGGCCAGGTCTTGGCCCAAAGTTCTGGCCACCAGCCGATAAAGCGATTTCAGGGGAATGTCCGCCGGACAGGCCTGTTCGCACAGGCCGCAGTAAACGCATCGGCCGACCATATGAACGGCCCGGGTTATCAAAAAGCTCGGGGCCGGCGGCAGTTCCCGTTGAGGCACCATGGCCTCCTGCTCGACCGTACACTCCCGGCATGAACAGACCGGGCAGACGTCCCGGCAGCCGAAGCACTTGACGCACCGGTTGAGGATGTCGGACCATTGGTCCATTTCCTCCCACAGGTCCCCGGAAACCGCCTCCTGGACCCGGGTCGCCCCCGGCGTGGGCTCGCCGGCGGCCAAGGCGTCCGGCCAAGGCTTGGGGCATTGGCAGGCTTGGGCCAGGTCCGGCGGACAGGAAAAACCCACCGGAACGACGCGGTCCGGGGACAGAGGCGTGACCCGGTTGTCGGCCATGCGCACCCGCAAGGCCCGCTCATCGCAGCCGCGAACCAGGATGCCGAATGTTTCAAAGGGAAAGCGTTCGCTCAGGGCGCCCAGCAGGCCGACCAGGGGATACCGGGCGTCGCCCGGCCGGTCCCGGTCTCCCAGGGACAGTTCTTCCAGTTCCTCCGGATCGGTAAAAACATGAGGGCCGATATTTTCGCCCCTTCGGCGCAAGCCCACAAAACCCTTGATCTTGCCCTGAGCCAGGAGCTCCTTGACCTTTTCCTTGATTATTTCTTTCATAGTAAGCCAGCCGTTTTTTTGAGGCTCGGACCGGGATTAATGGTATCTGGTCCGGTAGTAGCAAATCAGGCCGCAGTTGAGGCACCGGGCCGCTTCCGCCCTGGCCGATTCTTCACTCAAACCCAAGGCGGTTTCCTGCTTGAGGTCCAGGCGCTGTTCCGGAGAAGCCTCGGGCATCTTCTGCCGCGGCCCGACCTTGAGCAGGTTTTCCAGGCTATCCACGTCCAAAAGCGGGGGTCCGGAACCAATCTGGTTCTCCGGACCGGCGATTTCCTCGTTATTGAAAAGTTTGTTGATCGAAGCCGCGGCCCGCCGGCCCGCGCCGACGGCCTGAACCGCCATCCAGAAATCACTGACCGGCTTCGGGCTGTAGAACAGGTCCCAGGATCGGTCGCCTTCGGACGCACGATAGGGAATGATCGTTCTCCAGAATGTCTCCGCTCCGGCCGGCCGCTCCTGATCCGCTTCGGCTTCCTGATCCGGGTCCCGGGCGATGATCATGTCCGGGAGACGTCCGGCGGCGACGATGATGGTGTCCACTTCCAGCACCCGCCACTCCCCTTTCTCCACCAAAGCCAAATCCTGCAACTTGACGCTGGGACCCTCGATATAGGTCAACTCTCTCAGCGCATCGCCCCGGCCTTTCAGCTCGGTCACCCTGGTCCATGACTTGATGACCACGCCTTCGGCCGCCGCCTGGAGCTGATCTTCCTGGCCGAGGCCGAGCCTGTCCCTTGGATTAGGATCGAGGATGGTCACCTCCTTGGCCCCTTTCTTCAAACAGTGGCGGGCCATGGCCAGGCCTTCCCGGGCGCCGCCCACCACGGCCGCTTTCTCGCCGATCCGGACATCTTTACCGCCGGACCAGGCCATGGTCAGGGGCAGGAGCAAATAAAGGCCCGGCAGGCCCGAAACGGGGGCCGGCTGGGGACCGCCGAGCAAGAGGGTGTCCCAGCCGCCCGTGGCGATCAGGACGGCCTCGAAGTCCTGGTCGAAAAGCTCGCTCAGGTTGAAATCAAGGCCGAAGGTTTGTCCGGTCCGGGCTTCGACCCCCAGGTCCAAAATGCCTTGAATTTCCCAATCCAGGACCTCCCGGGGCAGTCGGTTTTCCGGGATGACCGTCCGCAGGATGCCTCCCAGTTTGGGCCGAGACTCGAAGACCGTGGGGGCATGACCCAGGCGGGCCAGAAAATTAGCCGCGCTGAGACCCTGGACTCCCCCGCCGATGACCGCGACCTTATGCCCGGTGGCCGGGGCCTGGTAGGGCTGATAGCGCCGGCCGTTGGTTCGTTCATAATCGGCGACAAAGCGCTTGAGGTGATTGATGGCCACGGGTTCGTCGGCCAGATTGCGGCGGCAGGCCACTTCGCAGGGAGTCGGGCAGATGCGTCCGCAGAGCAAGGGAAAGGGGTTGCGTTCCTTGATGACCAGCAGGGCCTGTTCATAGTTGCCCAAGGCCGTCTGCCTGATCTGTTCCGGGATGTTGATTCCGGCCGGGCAGCGGCGCTGGCAGGGAGCGGTGCACTCGGACCAGGTGTACTCGTGGAGGACCCGATCGCTGACGGAAGTCAGATTCATGATGCCCACCGGACAGGTTCGGACGCAGGTCCCGCAGCCGGTGCATTTCTTTTCGTCAACCACGGGCATGTGGTCCGGCCCCATGCTCAAGGCCCCGAACGGACAGGCCTTGACGCAGGAGCCCAATCCCAGACAACCGATGGGGCATTCCTTGGGGCCCCCGTCTAGGAGAACGGCCGCCCGGCAATCGTTGACTCCGGAGTAGTCGAATTTGATGTCGGCCCTGGCTATCGGGTAACGGCAGCCGACCTGAGCTATCTCCGGTTCGCGCTCGACCAGCGCCACGCCCAATATGGCGGCTATGGCCGCATGAACCTCGGCCCCGCCGCCCACACACCGGTTGGGGGCCATGTCTCCCCTGGCGATGGCCGCCGCTGCGGCCGAACAACCAGGAAAACCGCAACCGCCGCAGTTGGCCCCCGGCAGGGTTTCCTCGATTTTCATAACCAAGGGATCAACATCGACATGAAAGAATTTAGCGACGACCCCCAAGGCAAAAGCAGATAGAAGCCCCAGGCCGCCAATCGTCAAACCTGCTGCAATCATTACCCTTCCTCATCCTCTGGCGATAATGATCGGGCCCTTGGAATTCTCGGCTGATTACATCCATTATTTTTTTCACAGTGGGTAACCGCCGGGACTCGACCGCCCGTCCGCGTCAAACGCACCCAAACTCTATATTATATTAAATTGATAGGGTCAAGGCTTTCGTTAAACCAGAACTCCTTCCCCAAATCGGCGCTTTCCCTTGACGGAAGCGGGGGGAGACTGATAAGATCGCTCCTGAAACAGCGGGGTTTTGTTCATGAAAAATCAGGTTCTTGAAGCAATCAACCAGCGGCGAAGCGTCAGGTCTTTCACTGCGGAGCCGGTCCAAGCCCACGACCTGACCGCGATTCTGGAAGCCGGACGCTGGGCCCCTTCGGGCATGAACAACCAGCCGTGGCGTTTCGCGGTGGTCGAGGCCCCGGACAAGAAAAACGAGCTGGCCGAGCTGACCGGGTCCGGTCGGATCATCCGGTCCGCGGCCGTCTGCGTGGCCGTGTTTCTGGACCAAGAGGTCTGTTACGACGAAACCAAGGACGCCCAGGCCGCCGGCGCCTGCCTTCAGAACATGCTTCTGGCCGCCCATTCCCTAAACCTGGGGGCGGTCTGGCTGGGAGAGATTCTGAAGAACCGGGAAAAAGTCCGCGTCCTGTTGGACCTGCCCCCTCAAATGAAACTCCAGGCCGTGGTGGCCCTGGGCCATCCTAAAAACCGGGACCAGAAATCCGAGCGGCGTCCCCTGGACGACTTGATCGTCGGACGATATTAACCATGATCCTCGAACACTTGCCGGCCGGACCGTTGATGGTCAACTGCTTTGTCTTGGGAAACGGCGATTCGCGCGAAGCCGTGGTTATCGATCCCGGCGGAGATGTCCCGGATATCCTCGCCATCCTTGATCGGCACCGTTTGGATTTGAAGTATATCGTCAACACCCATGGCCACTGGGACCACACCGGGGGCAACCATGAGCTGAAAAAAAGGGCCGGCGGAATGATCCTTATTCACCCCTCCGAACAATGCCGGGGTTTTTCCCCCGACGCTCACTTAACCGAAGGGGACGTGGTGAATTTCGGGCCACAGGCCATGAAGGTTTTGGAAACACCCGGGCACTCGCCCGGCAGTCTCAGCCTTTACCTGGCGGAAATAGACGCTGTTTTTGTCGGCGATTTACTTTTCGCCGGCTCCATCGGCCGGACGGACCTGGCCGGCGGGTCCTTCGACGTTTTGATCAAGTCGGTCAGAGATAAGATTTTTCCCTTGGGTGACCAGACCCGGGTTCTGCCCGGTCACGGACCGGTGACCACCGTGGGTCAGGAAAAAAGATTCAATCCTTTTCTGAAAGGAGTCAGGCAATGATTCGATGGCGGCCCTTGTTTCGGTCGATGCTTTTGTCAGTCGCGGTTCTGACCCTGGCCGGATGCCTGGGCTTCGGCCAGAGCGAGGTGGTCGAGGATGAAGCCCCGACCGCCCCGGTCGTCGCTCCGAGCGCTCGTTTCGACTTCGAGGATATCCAAGTGCCCGGCGGCCTGAAGATGAATCCGGAAGGCCGCTTCGTTTACGAAACCGAAAATATCAAAACCGGCGTCCTGACCTTTACCGGGGGCGGCTCGACGACCGAAGTCCTCGATTTTTTCCAGGCCACGATGCCCAAGGACGGCTGGGCGTCCCTGGCCAGCTTCAAATCCAATAAGAGCATCCTGATTTACACCAAACCCAAGAAAGTCTGCCTGATCATCGTCGAGCCCCCCCGGGGGGCCTATGAGTCCAGGGTGGAAATCTGGGTGGCCCCGCTCAAACCCGGCCAGGACCTTCAGCCGGCGGTCCAGTCCTTGGGCCGGTCCGAGACCGGCGTAGTGCCCCTGGCCAAGCCCCAGCCGCCCAAGGAAGAGACCTTGCCCGCTTCCAAATAAACCTCAAAAGGGATGAATAAAAATGGCTTGCCGAAAAATATCACTGATTTTAGTCTTGGTTGCGCTTCTTTTCCTGTTCGGGGCCGGCTGCGCCCACCTGCCGGGCCTGGGCGGGAAAGAGGCCGAGTCCGGACCTCAAACCACCGATTTTGAAGACATTCAGGTGCCCGGCGAACTCAAGCTCGAGTCCGATAAATCTTTCGTATACAGCAGCACGGGTTTCAAGGCCGGGGTTCTCCATTATACCGGCTATGTGGATGTAAATTCCCTGGTCGACTACTTTGCCAAGACCATGGCCCAGCAAGGCTGGCGGCTGCGGAGCACTTTTCGATCGCCCAAGATGGTTCTCCTCTTCGAAAAGAACCAAAAGGCCGGTCTGATCATGATCTATGAAAAGATGCTCCTGACCCACGTGGAAATCTGGGTGGCCCCCATGGCCTAAGCCCGTCGGCGGGAGAGGTAAAAAATGGCCGTACTTCAAGGCAGGAAAATCGTCCTGGCGGCAACCGGCGGCATAGCGGTTTACAAGGCCGCGGAACTGGCCAGAATGCTGATCCGGGAAGGCGCCCAGGTCAGGGTGACCATGACCCAGGCGGCCACCCGTTTCGTCACGCCCTTGACCTTCCAGGCCCTGACCCAGGCCCCGGTGGCGGCCGATATGTGGACGCCGACCCAGCCGGTCGAGATCGGTCATATCAGCCTGGCCGACTGGGCCGAAGCCGTGGTCATCGCTCCGGCCACGGCCAACATCATCGGCAAGATGGCCGCCGGCCTGGCCGACGATTTCGTCTCGACTTTTATCCTGGCCGTCCGCTGCCCCATCCTGGTCTGTCCGGCCATGAACGTCAACATGTTCGAAAATTCCATCGTCCAGGCCAATCTGAAGAAACTACGCGACCATGGCTTCCGGATCATGGCCCCGGCGTCAGGTCCCTTGGCCTGCGGTTGGACGGGAACGGGCCGGCTCCCGGAACCCGTGGACATTGTTGAGGAGATTCGGGGTCTTTTATCGCCGCGGGACCTGGCCGGGTCCAGGGTCATGGTCACCGCGGGTCCGACGCGCGAGCCCTGGGACGACATCCGTTTCTTGAGCAATCGGTCCACCGGCCGCATGGGTCTGGCCTTGGCCCGGACGGCCCGGCGGCGGGGGGCCGAGGTGATCCTGGTGACGGGCCCGGTCGAGGCGACGCCGCCTTGGGGCCTGGAAACCATTGCCGTCGAAACCACCCTGGAGATGCGGGAAGCGGTGGTCAAGAACCTGCCGCGGGTCGATATCCTGGTCAAAGCCGCAGCGCCCGGCGACTTTCGCCCGGCCCGGCGGACCAAGGGCAAAGTGAAAAAAACGGATATCCCACCGCCGATAGAATTGACCCGCAACCCGGATATCCTTGAAGAAATCGGACAAAATAAAGGCGACAAAATCCTGGTCGGTTTCGCCGCCGAGGCGGAAAACCTGATTGAAAACGCCAGGGCCAAATTAAAGAAGAAAAACCTGGACCTGATCGTGGCCAACCAGATCGGGGCTCCCGGCACGGCCTTCGCCACGGCCACCAACCAGGTCTCCATTGTTTACGGCGACGGCCGAGTCGAAGAACTGCCTTTATTGGACAAAGAGGACGTGGCCGACCTGATCTGGGACCGGATCGCGGCCCTGGTCAAGCGGGACCATGCCTGACCCGACCCGGGACCGGGAGTTGCGGGAGCTGGTCAGGGATTTCAGAAATTATCTCGAATATTTGGCCGGGTTAGGCGTCAAGGGCTGGCCCAGGGTGACGATCAGCCCGGAGGGGTTCCAGGCCGAGGCGGGGGCGGAAACCCTGGAGGACATCCGGCGGGACCTGGGAGATTGCACCCGCTGTCCCCTGCATCAGGGCCGCACCCACCTGGTCTTCGGGGAAGGAAATCCCCGGGCCGAACTGATGTTCATCGGCGAGGCCCCCGGCGGAGACGAAGACCGCCAGGGCCGCCCCTTTGTGGGCCGCTCCGGCCAGCTTCTGACGGACATCATTGTCAAGGGCTTGAAAATGCAGCGGGAAGATGTGTACATCGCCAACGTGGTCAAATGCCGTCCGCCGAAGAACCGGGACCCCCAGCCCGAGGAAGCCCAGACCTGCCTGCCGTTTCTCCATCGTCAGATCAGGGTTATTCGTCCCAAGGTCATCTGCGCCCTGGGCAAAGTGGCGGCCAGTTACCTTTTAGGGACCGCGGAACCCCTAAGCAAGCTCCGCCACCGGTTCCACGATCTGGAAGGCATTCCGGTCATGCCCACCTACCATCCCTCTTTTCTGCTCCGGCAGCCGGAAATGAAAAGAGAGGTCTGGGAAGACGTCAAACTGATCATCGCCCGCTTGGGGGACGAAAACGATCAACCCGCCCGCTCGTAGTTGCTGAAACTTACTTTGATCCTACCCTTCGAGTTCCACCTTGAGGGAAAGGAATTCCAATAAGTCCTTAAGGGCCAGAACCCCGACCAGGCGGTCGCCTTCGATGACCATGAGACGGCTGGCCCCGGAACTATTCATGATGGCCAGAGCTTTGACCGCGTCGGTCTCCGGACTGATGCTGTTTGAGGGGGAGCATTGGGCGGCCAGGTCGCCGACCTTGGCGTGATTCCATTCCTCTTGGGGAATCTCCTTGATCTGTTTGGTGGTCACACAGCCGAGAATCCGTGCCCCTTCGACAATGGGAAACATCTTGAAATGGTGCCGGTAAACATAATCCTCAACGAACTGCTTCACGGATATGGTCGGAGGAGCCGTGACCGGGTTGGTTTTCATGAAGCGGCGGACCGGCTCGCCTTCAAGGAGTTGGCGGGTGACCAGCTGTTGATGGGCTGATTTGGCCGCGCCATTTAGAAACATACCGATCAAAAACCACCACATCCCGCCGACGAAGTTGCCGTTTAACACGTTGAGAACTCCCAGGATGATCAAGGCGATTCCGAAGGCCGATCCTATCCGGGAGGAAATCCTGGTGGCCCAGCGCAGGTTGTTTTTCCAGCCCCAAAGAATGGACCTTAAAATCCGCCCGCCGTCCAGAGGGAAAGCCGGCACGAGATTGAAGGCCGCCAGCAGGAAATTGATCGAGGATATGTAGCCCAGGACGCCGGTGACCGGCCTGGGCCAGCCGAACAGCTTGCCTAAGCCGGATACGCCCCAAAATACCAGGCCGACGACCAGACTGGCCGCCGGTCCGGCCGCGGCCATCATGAATTCGGCCTTGGGCCGGCGGGGCTCCTCACCCATCTCGGCCACTCCGCCGAAGATGAACAGGGTGATGCCCTTCATGGGCAGGCCGTATCGCCTGGCCACCAGGGAATGGGAGAATTCGTGAAAAATTATGGACAGAAAAAGGCCGACGGCCCCCAAAACCCCCATGGTCCAGTAAACTTTAGGGGTGAGGCCTTCATATACCCGGGGGAAAAGGCTGCCGGAAAGGGACCAGACGATGAGGACGGCAATGAAAATCCAACTGAAATCAATCCAGACTTCGAAGCCGAACAGCTTGAAAATTTTTATTTTCTTACCGAACATGAGCCGCCCCCGTCTTTTTAAGGAGTTGAGTATTGTTTTCTGAAAACCGCCCGCCGTGTCTATTTTTTCCCTTCGACCGGAAGATATGGGTCATTCGAACCAGGCTGACTACTCGAAAGCCGATCAGGATGGGCCTGCATGTCTCGGTCAGGCCGGAACAGCGAAACGGTCGCCGGCCATTGTCAGCAGGATAAAAGTCAATGTTTAAATTTGTATCAGAAATGGAATAACGCGGCAAGACAGGGCTCCGAAAAGTGGATATATCTTTGACAGCCCCGGATTCGATGGGATATTATGGCCTGAAATGGATAAATTGTTTGATTTTCGGCGAGATTGGCGGTAAATCGCCTTTCGGTAAGGGAATCGCCAGCCTTTCGATCCGGTTCAATGACTATTCCAAAGCCCAAGGCCGTATCGGGGGGCTGGAAAACGAAGGACACGCCGAGCATGCAGCATAATGCCGATTGAAAAGACCATGATCGACATCGGATTCCTACACCGGGCCGACACCGGGCGCGGGCTGATGAGTTTCAAGCGCATTTTCAATCGGACCGGACCGACCTCCGGGGAAGGCGACCTTCCCCGGGGCTTGCGCCGCCGGATCCAAGGGGTGATCGAAGATGGGCGGTCCCGAGAAAAGCCGCCGCAGGATTTAGAATGACCACCGACCAATCCGGAACCCAGGGCCGATTCGGCACCTTTAGCGGGGTCTTCGTCCCCACGGTCCTGACCATCCTGGGGATCATCCTGTTCCTGCGCATCGGCTGGGTGGTCGGACAGACCGGGCTGATCGGGGCCATTATCATCATCGTTCTGGCCAATTCCATTTCCTTTATCACCGGCCTGTCGCTCTCGTCCATCGCCACCAACATGCACGTCCGGACCGGCGGGGTCTACTACATGATCTCCCGGACCCTGGGCCTCGAGATCGGCGGAGCCATCGGCATCCCGCTCTATCTCTCCCAGGCTATGTCCGTGGCCTTCTATATCATCGGCTTCACCGAGGCCTTCATCAGCATCTTTCCCGGACTGGACCCCAAGCTGATCTCGACCGGCGTGGCTCTGGTTTTCGGTGTGCTGGCCTACACGGGCGCGGATTTCGCCATGAAGGTCCAATTCGTCATCCTGGCCGTCATGACCGCCGCCCTGCTGTCTTTTTTCACCGGGGGTTGGGGCCGTGAGGTGGCTCCGGTCTATTTCGCTCCTCCCTCCTCCAGCGCCGGATTCTGGCAGGTTTTTTCCATTTTTTTCCCGGCCGTGACCGGGATCATGGTCGGAGTGAGCATGTCGGGCGATTTGAAGGACCCGGCCAAGAACATCCCACGGGGCACCCTGTCCGCCATCATCATCACCGGCCTGATCTACATCAGCTCGGCTCTGTGGCTGGGAACGCACGCCGAAACCGGGGCCCTGGTCTCCGATTACATGATCATGCAGAAGATCGCCCGGTGGCCGGCCCTGGTCCTGGCCGGGGTCTGGGCCTCAACCCTGTCTTCGGCCCTGGGCAGCACCCTGGCCGCGCCCCGCACCCTGCAGGCCATCTCCCTGGACCGGGCCGTACCCAGGTTTTTTAGCGCCAAATTGGGCAGCGCCACGGAACCGCGCCTGGCGGTCATCACCACCACGGCCATCACCCTGGCCGTCATCTGGATGGGCAATCTGGATTTCGTGGCGCCGATCATCTCCATGTTCTTTCTCAACACCTACGGCATGATCAACCTGATGTCCGGCCTCGAACGTCTGGTGGGCAATCCCAGCTTCCGGCCGCGGCTCCGGACTCCCTGGATCGTATCCCTGCTCGGGGCCGCAGGCTGTTACGGGGCCATGTTCCTGATCAACGCCCTAGCCACCCTGATCGCCATCGTCTTCAGCTACGGCGTTTTCCTCCTGCTCGAACGCCGGGCCCTGACTCAGGGTTGGGGGGACCTGCGCAGCGGCTTCTGGTTCGCCCTGACCCGTTTCGGTCTGATCCGCCTGGAGAACGAGCCTTTCCACGTCAAGAACTGGCGGCCGAACATCATCGTTTTTTCCAGCGTCCTGAAAAAGCGGGAACAGATCATGGAAATGGGGACCTGGCTGACCAGCGGCCACGGCATCGTCACCTTTTCCCACGTCCTGGTCGGCGATCTGGACGAACTGACCCAGCGCGGCCTGCGCACCACGGCCATTAATTACACCCGTGAATACTTGCAGGAACGCGGCGTGGCCGCTTTCGCCGAATGCAGCATCGCCGAAGATTTTTATCAGGGGGCGACCAGCATCATCCAGGCCCACGGCATCGCCGGGCTCGAGCCGAATATCGCCCTGTTCGGTTGGGGCGGCGAGCCCGAGATTCAGCGCGAACAGCTTCAAATGATGCGCTACATGGTCGCCTTGAAAAAATCGATCATGTTCTTGAAATACGATCCGGAACGGGGCTTCGGCAGGAAAGAGCGCATCGACATCTGGTGGCGCGGCCGGGACCGGAACGCCGAACTCATGCTGATGATGGCCCACCTTATCAGGCGCCACCCCTCCTGGGAAGACTCGACCATCCGGGTGCTGCGGCTGATGGACGGCGAGGAAGGCCGTAAGGACGCCCGGGACCACCTGGGCCGGTTCCTGAAAAACGTCCGGGTCGAGGCCGAACCCGTAGTCCTGGTCCGGGCCGACCCCAGGGAGCCGTTCAACGACATACTGAAAAAAACCAGCGGAGAACGGGACTTGGTCTTCATGGGCATGCGCGTTCCGGAGATGAATGAACTCAATCACTACGCTTTGGAAATCCGGAACGTGCTCGAATGCACCCCGTCCACCCTATTGGTGCGCAGCGGCGAAATGGAAGACATCCTCGACACGGAAGCCAAGAAATAAGCCCTGGCCCGGATTATTCATGGACGGTTCCTGGTGGGACATTTATTCGGCCAGAGTCCTCTTTTTTGTCCAACCCTTTTTTATGAAGTCTTCGGGTTAGCGGTTGATGAAGACGTGTTCCTTGGCCAACCAGAGGGCGGAACGCCGGAAATCAATAAAGTTACGTTCATCCTCCAGGAACGAGCCGAAGGCGGCCTGACCTTCGGGCGTCCCCAGGGCGGCCAGCAGCTCCGAGCGCTCCCACCAGAGTTCGGCGTGACCGGTGAAGGCCGGCTCTAGGGTGCCCCGGGCGTTTCGGAGCCCCTCCGCCAGGGGACTCTCGAACATGTGCACCTGAATGTAACGCCGGATGGCCGCGGCCGGGGCTCCCCGTCTGACCTTGGGGCTATGGTGCATCCGCCAGTAGAGCTGGGCCTCGGCCAAGGAAAGATTCGGTAAGTGATGGAAAATATAAATCAACCTTAAGACGGAGCTCTCTTCCCTGGCGACGATGGTTTCAGGCGCGGGGTTGACCTGAGGCAGCTCATAGGCCAACCACAGGGGGGACCGGGGCAGATCAATAAACTTGCCCTCGTCGTCGAGGAGTTCCTGGGAGGCCTGCCGACCTTCGGTCGTTTCCAGGGCGGACAGAAGGTCTTCGGGCTTTTCCCACCATACCTCGGCCGCCCCGTCATAGGGCTCCATGGCCCCCCGGGGTTCTCTGAGGGCTTCGTTGAGGGGATCGTCCGTGTGCACCTGGACGTATTTTTTTATGCGCAAGGCTACGGCATTCTTGGCCACCAAGGGACCGTGCCTTTCCCGCCAATAGCCGTGGAACTCGGCCAGGGAAAGATTGGTCCGCCGGCGAAGCAAATACTCCAGTCTGATCATGACGCCCTCCTTAAACTTAAAACTTGATATTGGGGATTTACCTTTTAAGACTCAAATCCACAGCCGATTGAGTCGGTTTATGACCGCGGCCGAAGACCTGTAATCGGAAAAGGCAATAATGGCGCCTGAATTAACATGATTACAACATATTAAAATTGTAAATATTTTTTTGATCGTCCGCAAGGGTGTCCCCAGGCGGACATTACGGCCCGTCAGAAGTCCACCAGTGGACACACCGGTCTTGAGCCGATGGCGATGTTGGTTAGGGGATGTGCGGTCCCAAAACACCGATAGCCCAAACGAGGCGTAGGGCAGAACCTCGTGTTCGCCCGGTCTCTCCCGCCCCGAGGGCGAAGACAAGTAGGGGCACGTTGCAACGTGCCCCTACTTAATTTCTTAAGTATTACGCCTTTTAAATTTATTACAAAACTTTAGCCTGACAAATGATCATAGGCAATAATTAAATATTATGTCCCCGGAATCAGGTTTAAGGCTTATTCCTTCCGGCCGTTGAGGAGCTGGAGCAGGAATTCGGGCAGGCGGACGATCCTGCCGCTCGGATTGAGACAGGCGTGGAGAGTGAAGCCTGTAACCAGGCGGTCCCGGTCTTCCATTCCCCGAAAAATCTCGTACTCGAAACGAACGCTGGCTCTCTTGACCAGACCGACCCGGGTTTCGATCAGGAGCAAGTCGTCATACCGGGCTGATTGGTAGTAGTGGCAATGGGTTTCGGTCACCGGCAGGATGAAGCCGCGTTCTTCGACTTCCTTGTATCCCAGGCCCCGCTGCCGGAGGAGCTCGGCCCGGCCCCTTTCAAAGAGGCGGAAATAGTTGCCGTAATAAACCACGCCCATGGAATCGACGTCCCCGTACAGGACGCGGTAATTGGTTTGATAGACTCCAAGGTCCTGAGTCATTTCCGGTCCCCGAACAGCAGCTCGACCAGGTGGTGGCCCTGAGGTAGATACAAGCCGGCCACGGCGGCCTGGACTTCGGTATACGGGCGTCCCGAGGGCTGGAAATCGGGATGGATCAAGAAGGGCACCGGTTCCCGGGTGTGGGTCTTGACCGAAAGGGGGGTGAAATGGTCGCACAGGACCAGAAGCCGGTAATCGCCCAGGGCGGTCAGGCCGGCCCGAATCGGACCGACCACCAGTTGGTCGAAAAGCTCGATGGCTCGGATTTTGGTTTCCAGGTCGCCCTGATGACCGGCCTCGTCCGGGGCCTCGATGTGGACCAGGACGAAGTCTTCTTTTTCAAGGGCTTCCAAGGCCGCTTGGACCTTGCCTTGGTAATTGGTGTCGATCAGGCCGGTGGCCCCGGCCACGTCCAAGGGCTTCAGGCCGGCGTAAACGCCCAGTCCCTTGATCAGGTCCACGGCCGAGACCACAGAGCCGGACAGTCCCCAGCGGTCCCGATAAGTCGGCATGGCCGGCGGCCGGCCCTGACCCCAGGGCCAGATCGAGTTGGCCGGGCGGCGGCCCGCGACAATCCTGGCCCGGTTGATCGGATGGTCCCGGAGAACGGCCCAGGAGGCCCGGACCAGGTCGAGGAGGGGCCGCATTTCCGGGAGGTCGCCTTCCAGATAGGCCGTGACTTCCTGGTCCCGATAATCGTGGGGGGCGATGGTCGGCAGGCCGTCGGGCAGATCGGGCCAGGTCAGCAGGTGGCGGTAGCTGACTCCGGGATAAAGACGCTGGCTTCGGGTCAAAGGGAGCTTGGCGGCCAGGTGCTTGATCAGTTCGGCCGCTTCCTGGGAAGTGATATGGCCGGCGCTGTGATCGCGCATAATCACCCGTCCGGCGTCTTCAAAATCCAAGGTGACCAGGTTGAGACGAAAAGCCAATTCTTCCGGCTTTACTTTAATGCCCATGCTGGCCGCTTCCAGCGGTCCCCGGCCGGTGTGGTAGAGTTGGGGATCATAACCCATGATGGACATGTTGGCTACGTCCGAGCCGGGTTCCTTGTCCGGAGGAATGGTTTGGACCAGGCCCAAAAGCCCGCCTTGAGCCAGGGCGTCCATATTGGGCGTATGGGCCGCTTCCAGGGGCGTCCGGCCGCCCAGTTCGGGGATCGGATAGTCCCCCATGCCGTCTCCGACCAGAATGGCGTACTTCATGACAAACGCTCCTCGACCCGGATCACCACGGTCCGGCCCCTGACCACGTCCAGCCGGTCTATTTCGGCCAAGGCCATTCGGACGGAGGATTCCTTGGCCTCATGGGTCAGCATGACGATGGGCACGGCCCCGGCCACTTCCCGGCCCTTTTGGATAACCGCGCTGATGCTGATGCCGTGGCGACCCAAAACCCCGGATATATTGGATAAAACCCCCGGTCGGTCCACGACGGAAAAGCGGAAATAATAAGTGGTCACTATGTCTTCGATGGGCCGCAGGCTCGAAGCTCCTTCGACCACCTGCTGCCAGGACAAAGGCGGCACCCGCCCCGAAACGCCGGCCCGGACGCTTCGGACCAGCTCGATCACGTCGCTGACCACCGCGCTGGCCGTGGGCATCATTCCGGCCCCGGCCCCGTAAAGGAGGATATCGCCGACCGCGTGGCCGTTGATATGAATGGCGTTGAACGGGCCGTCCACTTCGGTCAGCAGATGTCCCTTGGGCAGCATGGTCGGGTGCAGGCGCACCTCGACCCGGTCGTCGCTCCGGGCCGAAATGGCCAACAATTTGATCACGTATCCGAATTCATCGGCAAACTTAATGTCCAGAGGATCGAGCCGGCTGATCCCTTCGACGTAAATATCGGAGAGTTCGACCCGCAGGCCGTAAGCCAGGGCCGCCAGAATGACCAGCTTGTGGGCGGCGTCTATGCCTTCCACGTCAAAGGTCGGATCAGCCTCGGCATAACCCCGGTCTTGGGCTTCCCGGAGGGCCTGGGCGAAGTCCAGACCCTCCTTGGTCATCTTGGTCAGGATATAATTCGAGGTTCCATTGAGAATGCCGAAGAAATAGTTGATATGGTTGGCCAGGAGACCTTCCTTCAAGGTCCGGATAATGGGGATGCCCCCGGCCACGCTGGCCTCGAACAGCAGATCGACCCCGGCCCGGGCGGCGGCCTCGAAAATCTCCCGGCCGTGAGTGGCCAACAGGGCCTTATTCGCCGTGACCACGTGCTTGCCTTGAGCCATAGCCTCGAGGATATAGGTCCGGGCCGGTTCCACCCCGCCGATCAGCTCGACCACGATTTTGATCTCCGGGTCGCGGATGACCTCGGCCGCGTCTCGGGTCAGCAGGCCGGGATCGACCTTGACCGACCTGGGGGTCTCCAGGTCCAAATCGGCGATTTTCTTCAAGACCACCGGCCAGCCCACCTTCCGGGCGATTAAATCCTGTTCTTCCAGGAGGATTTTGGCCGTGCCGCCGCCGACCGTCCCCCAGCCGATCAGACCGACCTTGATCGGGTTCATACCTGCATCACCTTTCTCAAGCCTCGAATGGCTTGGTTGATCCGGTGGTTGTTTTCCACCAGGGCAAAGCGGACCCAGCCCTCGCCGTATTCGCCGAAGCCCAAGCCCGGACTCACCGCCACCTTGGCTTCATGAATGAGCATCTTGGCAAAGTCGACCGAATTGAGGTGGCTGAACTTTTCCGGGATCTTGGCCCAAACAAACATGGTCCCCTTGGGCGGCTCGACCGGCCAACCGATACGGTTCAAACCCCGGCAAAGGGTGTCCCGCCGCTTGCGGTAGGTCTCGACGATCTGCTGAACACAAAACTGGTCCTCGTTCAGGGCGATGATGGCCGCGATCTGAATCGGCTGGAATATGCCGTAATCCAGATAACTTTTCAGTCTGGTCAAGGCCTGGACGATTTCCCGGTTGCCGCAGACGAACCCGACCCTCCAGCCGGGCATATTGTAACTTTTGGACAACGAGAACAATTCAACGCCGATGTCCTTGGCCCCCTTGACCTGAAGCAGGCTGGGGGCCTTGTATCCGTCAAAACAAAGGTCGGCGTAGGCCAGATCATGAACCAGGATGATTTCGTGCTCCTTGCAAAAAGCCACGATCTTCTTGAAGAAATCAAGGTCGACCACCTGGCCGGTCGGGTTGTGAGGGAAAGAGATGATCAACATCCTTGGTGAAGGCCAGGTTTGTTTGACGGCTACCTTCAAGTCCTCGAAAAAATCCCGGTCGTCGGCGATGGGGATGGAGCGGAGATCCCCGCCGGCGATGATCACCGAGTAAGGATGAATCGGATAGGTCGGATTCGGGGCGAAGACCACGTCGCCGGGACTGATCGTGGCCAGGACCATGTGGCTGATCCCTTCCTTGGCCCCGATGGTGACCACGGTCTCGGTATCCGGGTCCAAATCGACGTTATAGCGGCGCCGGTACCAGCCGGCGATGGCGTGGCGAAGCTTGGTGATGCCCTTTGAAGCGGAGTATCGATGGTTGGTGGCTTTTCGGACGGCCTCGACCATTTTATCCACGATATGCTTGGGCGTGGCCAGGTCGGGATTGCCCATGCCCAGGTCAACGATGTCCTCACCGGCCCGACGGGCTGACATTTTGAGTTCATTGACCGTGGCAAAGACGTAAGGGGGCAGACGCTTCATCCGGCGGAATTCAAATTGCGACATTTTCTCCATCCTCTGTCATTAATTCTTTCCAATCGAAGTCCATGAAAGAGTTATCATTATCCAATTGTTCCCCCCTTGTCAATTTCCGGCGCTCAAATTCGAGCATTTTGCGTTGTTAACTATTCCCCCTTGTGCCAGGCTCCGAGACTGCGAAGGTATTGCCTATTTTGTATTTTTTAGAAATGTAACTATCTGACATTACTGACAGGGACTTTGGGGGGTTCGATTTCTTTCATAGCCTCTCCAGCTTGGGAGCCCCCTTCCTGTAAGCCCTGGCTTCCCCAGGGTGGCCCCGGCAACTTGTTGCCGGGGCGCCGCAGGCGCAAGAGGCCTATCTCTTCCTGGCCGGGTGGTCCGGATTCCGTGTGGCGCGGGACCGGGTCCGCCTCATGCGAATAAAAAGGTCCGGCGAGGAATTCGCTGGAGTTGCCGACGGACCTTCCGGCTGAGACAGTCCCTGGACCAAGCCTCTTGTTCCTCCGGAACTTCGACAACAAGTTGTCGAAGCCACCCCAATATAAGTAGTTGTCTGGTTCCCAAGCTCCGGAGACTGGGAAAGTATTGCCTATTTTGTATTTTTTAAAAATGTAACCACTTGAAATTATGGACATCGAGTTTGGATTTTTCGATTTCTTTCACAGCCTCGAAGCCTGGGAACGAGAATCAACATATTTGGGGGGTAAATGTTTTTTTATTCTCCGGAACAAAACAAATTCAACGCCTAAACAACATGGCCCTCGGCTCTCCAATCCCGGCCCATTATCCCACTCCGGCCATTTCAGCCTGTATGGTTCGTTCGAGTCGATCAGCCGCGTGGCGGACCAGTTTGAAAGCCGGGGCTTCCAGCTCAGGGTCATGACTTATTATTTCTTCAGCCAAGGACCTGGCTCGGAGCAACAGGGACAGGTCATCAGGCAGACGCGCCCAGGTCAAGGAAGGCAGGCCGGCCTGTTTGACTCCGGCCGGATCGCCGGGACCGCGCAGTTTAAGGTCCTCCTCGGCAATGACGAATCCGTCGTCGGTGCTGGTCAGGACTTGAAGCCGGTGTTGGGTCTCGGCCCCGTTTTCTCCGGCCACTAAAAGGCACTGGCCCGGACGGTCCCCTCGTCCCACCCGGCCGCGAAGCTGGTGCAGTTGAGCCAGGCCGAAACGTTCGGCCCCCTCGATCAGGACCAGGGTGGCTCCGGCCACGTCCAGGCCTACCTCGATCACGGTGGTGGCCACCAGGACCCGGACCTTACCTTTTCGAAAGGCGTCCATGACCTTTTCCCTTTCCTCGGACTTCATTCGGCCGTGGACCAGCTTTACGTTCCAATCGGGCGGAACTTTCCGCCTGACGAATTCAACCAGGCCTTCGGCCGAGCTCAGGTCCTCGCCCGGGCCGTTATCGTCACCGGCCTCGGTGATGCGGGGAGCAACCACGTAAGCCTGGCCGCCCTGATTAATTTCCTCGACCAAAATTTGATAGGCCGCCTCTCGATGGTCCGGACCGAAGACCCTGGTCCTGACCGGACGGCGGCCGGGGGGCCGTCCCCTGATGGTGGACAGGTCCAGATCGCCGTACAGGACCAGGCTCAGGGAACGGGGAATCGGGGTGGCGGTCATGACCAGGATGTCCGGCCCATCGGCTTTGGCCCGAAGGGCCAGACGCTGGGCCACGCCGAAACGATGTTGTTCGTCAATCACGGCCAGGCCCAGGGCGGCGAAACGGACGCCTTCGGAAATCAGGGCGTGGGTCCCGACGGCGACATGGGTGCGGCCGCAAGTCAAATCGTCCCGAATTCCCGCCTTTTGCGCTTCGGGCAAATTACCGACCAGCAAGTCGGCTTTCAGCCCTAACCGCTCGGCGTGAGGGCGGATGGTCCGGAAATGCTGCCGGGCCAGGATTTCCGTGGGCGCCATCAAGGCGGCCTGGCGGCCCCCAGCGACGGCGGTGAAAATCGCGGCCAGGGCCACGACGGTCTTGCCGCTGCCCACGTCGCCCTGTAAGAGACGATTCATGGGCGAAGGGGCGGCCATGTCTTGGCGGATTTCCCGAAGGGCTTTCTTCTGGGACTCGGTCAATTGAAAGGGCAATTCAGCCAAAAATTTTTCCGTCAGAACCGAGTCGGGTGGACAGGACCATCCCGGCCGCCCGGTCTGCCTGGTCTTGGACCGGAGCAGGGTCAATTGGAGAAAAAGAAGTTCAAAAAGAGCCAGATTCCGCCAGGCCTTGGATTCTTCCGGTCGAGGCAAGGGTCCCGGACGTTCGGCCGGGGGGAGATGCAAGGTCTGGAGGCAGGCGATGGGGTCGGTCAACTCATGGGCGTCGAGCCATTCTTGCGGGAAAATGAACGGGACGCCGGAAAGTTGCTGTCGGGCCTGCACCATGATCCGCCGGAGGCTTCCGGGCCGCACGTCATCAAACTCCGGGTAAACCGGACGAATTTCCGGAGCGGGGGACATTTTTTCGGGCCAGGGCAAAAGTTCGGGATGGGTAAAAGAAAGCCGCCCTTTTCGTTTTTGAGCCCGGCCGAACAAAAGCAGGCTCCGGCCTGGTTCGAGGGTATGGCGCATATGGGCCGGCAGGCTGAACCACAAAGCCGGAACGCGGACTTCCCCGTCGGTTAACATTATTTCGAAATAACGGCGGCCGGTTCGAGGAAAGCGACCCTGCTTAATGGATTCGATTCGTCCGCAGGTGAGGACCTCCTGGTCAGGGACAAGGTCTTTTAAAGGGACAAGCTTGCGCCGGTCTTGATACCTGGAGGGCATCAGGGCAATAAGGTCGCTTACCGTCTCATAGCCCCGTTTGAACAAGGCCTTCTCGATCTGCGGCCCCACCCCTTTCAGGTTCTTGACCTTCTGAAAAAGGTTCGGGTGATTCGGCAGGGGTATCATATATATCTCACTGAAATATTTTTATTATTTGCCCGCGAACATAAAAAATCATTGACAAGGGCCACGCCTGAGATTAGCATTATATTCCAACTTTGTTTAAAGTTAATGACGGTCGTGGGATGTTTTTATTGGGGGACTGATGAAATCGGGGGGAGACAAAAGAAAGAAAACCCAGGGTGCGGGTGAGGGGGACCAGCCGGAGCAGTCCGCCCGCAGAATCAAGACTAGGACGTACAAAAATGCGGGCGTGGATATCGACGCCGGTTCGGAACTTGTTCGTCTGATTAAACCTCTGGCCAAAGAGACTTTTAATTCGAGGGTGATCACGGACATCGGCGGGTTTTCCGGCCTGTACAGCTTTGACACGGAGCGATTCAACCAGCCGGTTTTGGTTTCGTCGACCGACGGCGTCGGCAGTAAACTCAAACTGGCCTTTCTGACGGGCCGACATGACACCATCGGCATCGACCTGGTGGCCATGTGTGTGAACGATATTTTGGCTCAAGGGTCCAAACCATTGTTTTTTCTTGATTATATGGCCATGTCCAAGGTGGACCTACCGCTGGCCGAGCAGATTATCAAAGGGATTGTCGCTGGTTGCCAGGAGGCCCAGTGCGCCCTGATCGGCGGCGAGACGGCTGAACTGCCCGATTTTTACGCCCCGGGCGAATATGATCTGGCGGGATTCGTCGTGGGGGTGGTTGACCGGGACAAGGTTATCGACGGGTCGGAGATCGGGGTTGGCGACCGGATCATCGGACTGGCTTCAAGCGGCCTCCACAGCAACGGTTACACCCTGGTCCGGCGCCTTGTTTTGGAAGAACTCCAAATGAAAGTGAGCGATCCGCTTCTGTCCAGCACTGTGGGCGAGGAGCTTTTGCGGCCCACGCGCATTTACGTGAATACCGTCCAGATGTTGTTACGGGACTTCCACATCCTGGGCATCGCCCACATCACCGGCGGCGGACTGATCGACAACATCCCGAGGATTCTGCCCCAAGGCTGTCAGGCGGTCATCGGGAAGGAATCGTGGACCAGACCGGAAATATTTGACTTCATACAGGAATCCGGCGAAATAGCCGAGGGGGAAATGTTCCGCACCTTCAACATGGGACTGGGGCTGGTTCTGGTCGTCCGGGCCGAGCAATGCCAGGAGATTTTGGAACGTCTCCAGGGTATGAACGAACCGGTCTTCCACATCGGTGAAATCAAGGAACGACCTGAAGGGGAAAGCCCTCTCCTGTTGGTCTGAGATTTTCTTTTCGGCAAGAGACTTTTAATGGCCAAGGTCAAGCTAGGCGTCCTTATCTCCGGCAGCGGCTCGAACCTCCAGGCCGTAATTGATCGGATCGAAGCCGGGACTCTGGACGCCGAGATTGCCGTGGTCATTTCCAACGAACCGGAAGCCTACGGGCTGGCCAGGGCGGAAAAACACGGTCTGCCCGCCTTGGTGGTCAACCACCGGGATTTTAGAGGTCGGGAGGCTTTTGACCGCCGTTTGGTTGAAGTTCTTCGAGCCCACGATGTCGAACTGGTCGTCCTGGCCGGTTTCATGCGCCTGATCACCCGGACCCTGCTGGAAGCTTTTCCCCACCGGGTCATGAACATCCACCCGGCCTTGCTGCCCTCCTTCCCCGGAGTACACGTCTGGGGCAAGGTGGTCGATTACGGCGCAAAATTTTCGGGTTGCACGGTGCATTTCGTCGATGAAGGCACGGACACCGGCCCGATTATCATTCAGGCCGTGGTTCCGGTTCTGGACGACGACAACGCTGACAGCCTGGCCGCCCGGATTCTCAAACAGGAACACCGCATCTATCCCAGGGCCATCCAGCTTTTCGCCGAGGGCCGGCTTAAGATCGAGGGCCGGCGGGTCATGGTCCTGCCTCTGGACCGCTCCCAAGATGCGGCCACCCTGGCCAATCCCCGTCTCGAAGATTAATCTTCAAAAAAATAGGCCGTTGACCCGGTATTGTCCTGGTGGTCCGGATTCCGGGGTTGAGGCCGGTCAAGAGTAATATCAGGGCCGGGGAGAGTAAAGTCCGTGGACGCGGCTGTTTTGGTGGTCTTCATCGGTGTTTACTTTGGTTTGATCCTGGGCCGGCTGCCCGGTCTGGCCCTGGATCGGACCGGGGTGGCCCTTCTGGGGGCCATAGCCCTCCTGGCCTTAAAACGGATAAGTCCGGACGAAGTATGTCAGGCCGTTGACCTGCCGACCATGGCGCTGTTATTTGGGTTAATGGTCGTTTCCGCTCAGTTTCGCCTGGGCGGTTTTTATTCCCACTTGGTCAGACGTTTGGCCGGTCTGAAGTTGAGTCCGCGGGCATTGTTGGGTTTCCTGATCGGGTTGGTCGGGATTCTTTCCGCCTTACTGGCCAATGATATTGTCTGTCTGGCCGTGACCCCGGTTCTGGTCGAAGGCTGCTTCCGCCGGGGACTGAATCCCAAGCCTTTTCTGTTGGCTCTGGCCTGCGCGGCCAACGTGGGCTCGGCCGCCACGCTCATCGGAAATCCCCAGAACATGCTGATCGGCCAGGTCCTCCGGCTTGATTTCGGCCGATATCTCTGGCAAGCCGGCCCGCCGGCCGCTATGGGTCTCTTCCTGGTCTGGGGCGTCATCGCCTGGAGCTACGCCGGCAGGTGGCTCCAAGAAGCCCGCCGATTGGACGTGGCCGCCCCGCCTTTGAATGTCTGGCAGGCCAACAAAGGTCTGATCGTTCTTGCAGCCCTGGTCTTGTCCTTTCTATCCACCCCTTGGCCTAGGGAAGTCCTGGCCCTGGTGGCGGCCGGGGTCTTGCTGTGTTCCCGCCGCATGCGCTCGCGGGAGATGCTGGCTTTGATCGACTGGCAGCTCCTGGTCCTTTTTTTTAGTCTTTTCTTGATCAACCACGCCCTCAAGACGGCCGGCGGCCTGACCCTGGTCCAAACCTTCCTGGCCTCGGGAGGGGTTCGTTTGGATCAGCCCGCCTGGCTGTTTATGGTGAGCGCCCTGCTGTCCAATATAGTTTCGAATGTTCCGGCGGTTATGCTTTTACTGCCCTATGCCGGGCACCTCCAGGCCGGTCCGGTTCTAGCCCTGTCCTCGACCCTGGCCGGCAACTTCTTGATAGTTGGTTCGATCGCCAATATCATCGTCGTGGATCAGGCTTCGAGATTCGGCGTGACCGTGACGTGGGGGGAACACGCCCGGGTCGGTCTGCCGGTGACGATTTTAAGTTTGACCGCCGCGGCCCTTTGGCTGTGGTGGGGGATTATTTAAATAATCGAGAGAAGAGGCCAAGGGCCGATTAGTCAATAGGGAGGTTTCGATGATCCTGGTCAGCGCCTGCCTGGTCGGCCGCTTCTGCCGCTATGACGGTCGTCGGGCTTTGAGCCGGGAACTTATGTTCGATCTGGTTCATCAGTCCTGGGCGGCCGTCTGCCCGGAGCAATTGGGCGGACTGGCCACCCCCAGGGTGCGGGCCAGGCTGGTCGGCGGGGATGGGGCCGACGTTTTGGACGGACTGGCCCGGGTGGTCGACCTTGACGGCCGGGACGTGACCGAGGCCTTCGTCCGGGGAGCGGAGGTCGTTCTCCAGTTAGCCCGCCGCCTGTCTATCGAGGTTTGCTGCTTGAAAGACCGTTCTCCTTCCTGCGGCCTTACTCCCACGCCGGAAAAAGACGGGACCCTCAGAGGTCGGGGCGTCTGCGCGGCTCTCCTTGTCAGGAATGGGATAAAAGTCATCGAGATCAAAGCCGCCGCAGACTCCAATCGTCTCTAATTAGAATTTTTTTCCCCTTTGGTCGGGCCGCGGCCCGGCTTGACTTGCCAAATATTTCAAACCTGTTAAGATAAAAATTGAAATGAGGGCCGAGTCAAGGGCGACTCGTTTTGATCAGTTTTTCATCATGCTTACACCATGAAACGCCCGGCTGTTTTTCGGACCATGTCCTTCTTTAAACCCGTGTTCTCGGTCTTTTCGCTCCTTGTTGTTCCAACCGAACAGACGGATCGGCGGGCCGAACGGGAAGGGACAAGGCGGCTGGCGGACCGGCCGTCTATCTCATAAACCAAACCAGGCGGGGATAAAGTTTTAATTCCTTAAACCAGAGGGGGGAGCATGCAATTTAAATCAGCTTTGAGGAACTATACGGCCAAGCGTCTGGAAGAGATCGAGCAGGCGGACATTTTGGTCGGAATTCCCAGTTATAACAACCAAGGCACCATTGAACACGTGATCCAAATGGTCACTCACGGTCTGAACCGCCATTATAAGAATTTACGGTCGGTCATCATGGTAGCCGACGGCGGTTCGACCGACGACACCCGGGAGGTGACCAAGGAATTCCAGATAAAACCCTGGCAGGAAAAAATCATCTCTATTTATCGGGGCCCCGGGGGCAAGGGTTCGGCCTTTCGGTCCATCTTCGAGTCGGCCAAGCGTTTGAAAGTCAAGGCCTGCATGGTGGTGGATTCGGACCTGAGGTCCATTACCTCGGACTGGGTCAAATACCTGCTCGATCCGGTTTTGGAACACGGTTATGAGTATGTCTCGCCGGTCTATTCCAGGTACAAGTACGATGGCACGATCACCAATAATATCGTTTACAACCTGACTCGGACCTTGTATGGGCTGCGGGTGCGTCAGCCCATCGGCGGGGATTTCGCCTTTGTCGGCGACTTGGCCGCCAATTATATCGAGCAAGATGTGTGGGAGACGGATGTGGCCAGGTACGGCATCGACATTTGGATGACCACCAACGCCATCACCAGTAATTTCAAGATATGCCAGTCCAACCTGGGAGTAAAAATCCACGACGCCAAGGACCCGGCCGAATCCCTGGGCCCGATGTTCAGGCAGGTGGTGCACACGCTTTTCGTCTTGATGGAGCAGCACGAGGGCTTCTGGAAGTCGGTCCGGGGCAGCCGAACCGTACCCATCTTCGGGTTGAAGGAATTTTTAGAGCCGGAGCCGATCAAGGTGAACCTGGGGCGTCTGGTTACGGAATATAATACCGGTTTCAAACAATTTAAGAGTTTATATAAGGATATTTTTTGTCCGGACTGCTATGAGGAAATCAAGAGATGCGCCTCCCTGTCCAAGACCAAGTTCATCATGACCGGGGAGACCTGGGTTAAAATTCTATACGAGACAGCGGCCACCTTCCACCGATGGACTCACAATCGGACGCAATTGGTCAACTTGGTCACCCCGCTTTATCTGGGCCGGGTAGCCTCTTTTATCAATCAGACCAAAGACATGAATTCGACCCAGGCCGAGGAGGTCGTCGAAGAACAGGCCCGGATATTCGAGGAAGATAAGGATTACCTGATCCAGATTTGGGATGAAGCGCCGGTCACCGCCGCCCAAGCAGCCAATTCCGGTAAAAAAAAGAACAAGGCTCCGGATGTCGAGATCGTCTAGCGCGGCCTGGTTTCATCCGGCGGTCAAGGTTAAAGGTAAGGCGGTGCATATGAATAAAAGAAAAAAACGGCCTAAAAAACAGCGCTACGGCCCGCAAATAGCCATAGAACCCGGTTCGTCGCCGGCCACCTTAAGGAATGATGCGGAGGCGGAGAAGTCAGAGGTCCGGCTCCTGGCCTACGGCCTTGACGAGGTGCACGAAGAAGATATCAAGGAAATCAGCGAGTTGAGCCGCTGGTTGAACCGAGGCCCAATGATGTGGATTCACGTGTCCGGTCTGGGCCACGCCGAAAGCATTCAGCGGATCGGTGAAATCTTCGGCATTCATCCCTTGGCCCTCGAGGATATTGTCAACGCGGGCCAGCAGCCGAAGCTTGAAGAATATGGGGAAAATCTGTTTATAGTTCTTCAGGCCGCGGACATGGCTGAACATCTTCAACTAAGCCAAATAGGAATATACGTAGGCCGCGACTTTGTCTTGACCTTTGAGGAAGGAACCGACCAGGCCCTCGAACGGGTAAGGGAGCGCATCCATAAGGGACGGGGAAGGATTCGCAAGGCCGGGGCCGAATATCTGACTTACGCCATTCTAGACTCGGTAGTCGACCATTACTTTCCACTGCTGGAGAAATACGGGGAGCAGCTTGAAAAAATCGAGGATGAAGTCATCGCTTCGCCGGCACCCGTGATCATGAGTCAAATACATCAAGTCAAACGAGAGTTTCTGACCCTGCGGCGCACCCTGTGGCCCTTGCGGGAAGTTATGACCAGACTCATGGATGAAGACCTGGCCTTGATGAGCAGAGACATGCGCCCTTTTCTCCGGGATTGTCATGATCACATTATCCAAGCCATCGATCTGGTGTCCGCTTATCGGGAAATAAGTGCGTCACTTTCCGATATGTATCTGTCCAGCGTCAGCAACCGCATGAACGAGGTCATGAAGGTTTTGACCATAATCGCCACTATTTTCATCCCTTTGACCTTCGTGGCCGGGATCTACGGAATGAATTTCAATCCGGAGACCTCACCCTGGAACATGCCCGAACTGAATTGGTTTTGGGGTTATCCTCTCGCCCTTTTTTTAATGGGCGTGATTGCGGTAATTTTGCTCATCTATTTCAAACGGCGTAAATGGTTATGATGAAATCTCCCAAGCGGATTAAGCGCCGGCGGCGGCCAGCGGGGCAGGAGGTGTGATTCATGCAAGGACAAGTTCGACTTTTTTGTCTGATATGGCTCATGGTCTGCCTGCTCGGAGCTCCCGTATTGAAAGCCTCGGCCCAAGAGAAGGCAGCCGAGCCTCAATCCCGGCTATCCCAGGATGAGCTGCACCGCCTGGTTCGTCTTCTGGAAGACGAGCAGGAACGGCAAGAATTTATCCGCAACCTGAAAGCCCTTATCCAGCTCCAGGAAGAGCAAGCCGCCGGCCCGGCCGAGCCTACTCCGGAAATTACAACGATGGTTGAACAGCTCTTCCGGAAATTGGACCATTTCTCCGAACAGTTGATTCAGACCGGCCGGAATGCGGCCGAGTTGGCCTCGCGCCTGCCCGAGGTCTTGAGCCGGTTGGTCCGGCTGGTCTCGGAGCCCGCCGGACGGGCCAATCTAAGTCAGCTTTTGGCCGACACTTTAGGCGGCTTGCTTTTTGCCTTTGCGGCGACCGTCCTGATGCGCCGATTTACACCTAAAATTCCCGAAACCAGACCCGGCCTGTTTCCTCGGGCCGTCCTGGCCTCCAAAAGACTCGTTTGGGGAACCGTTCCGTATTTTGCTTTGTTAATAGCGGTCTTCGGTCTCTATCAGACCTTCCCGGTCTTCCGGGAGGTCCAGGCGGTCATCATCCTGTTTTTATTGATTATTTTATCCTACCAAATATCCGTTCATTTAGTACTGGGCCTTTTGTCTCCCGAGGCCGCCTCGGCCAGGCTGGTCCCGCTCAATGACGAAGACGCCAATTATCTCTGGGTCTGGGGGTTGCGTTTCGCCAGATTCACCGCGTTCTATTTTTTTGTCACTCAAGGCCTGCTGGCGGCCGGATTGCGCGAGGAAGCCCATACCTTGATCCGGGGGGTCCTTTTGGTCGTTTTTCCCATGCTCCTGACCATTTTCATTCTCCAAATCGCCAGGGAAATAAAGAATCGGCGAACCTCAGCCGGGCCGGTCCCGTCTGACGAAGAGACCGAGGAGAGGGAAAGGGCCTGGCTGAAGGAGCTAGGCCGCCTGGCGGCTGGATACTGGACCATTCCGGCCGTGATCTACACCTGGGCCGTCTTCATTTTTCTGATCAGTCAGTACCGGGCCGGTTTTCAATATCTCATCTCGGGCACCTTAGGGACTATTGCCGTTCTTTTGGGGCTGTTGCTCCTTCTGGCCATCAACGATAAAGGCTTCCGGAAGCTCTTCACGGTCAGCGAACTGATCAAGGCCCGCTTCCCCACGCTGGAGGAAAAAACCGACCGTTACCTCAAGGTCTTTCGGACTGTTACCCGCGTGATCATCGTTATAATCGGACTGTTTGTCCTGGCCCAGGCCTGGGGCGTCCCCGTGGCCGCCCTGGTCACTTCCACGGCCGGGTCCCTGGCCATCGCCCGGATTCTGGCCATAGTTTTAACCGTGGGCATGGTGATGGTGATTATGGGCGGCAGTCAAATAGTCAGCGATTGGCTGCTTGAAGAAAAAGAAGGAAAACAGGTCAGTCAGCATCGCAAGACGCTGACCCCCTTGATCAACACCAGCGTCAAGGTGGCGGCGGGTTTCGTTGGCGGGGTGGTCATTCTGGGCCGGCTTGGGGTCAACGTGGCCCCGATCCTGGCCGGGGCCGGCATCTTGGGTTTAGGGGTGGGCCTGGGCGCTCAATCCCTGGTCAAGGATTTCATCAACGGCCTCTTCATCCTTTTTCAGGACATGATCGCCGTGGGCGACTGGGCCGTGCTCGGCGACAAATCAGGACTGGTCGAGGCCATCAGTCTGCGGGCGGTTCGTCTGAGGGATTTGTCGGGCAATGTCCATATCATCCCCAACAGCGCCATCGACTCCGTGACCAACATGACCAAAGGCTTTTCCCGGTGCATCTTGGACGTGGGGGTGGCCTACCGGGAAGACGTGGACCAGGTCATGGACATCTTGCGGGAGATCGGGGAGGAAATGTCCAACGATTCTCAATACGGGCCGGATATTCTTGAACCGCTGGAGGTTTTCGGCCTTCAGAAGTTCGACGATTCCGCCGTGGTCGTCAGGGCCAGGGTCACGACCAAGCCCATGAAACAGTGGGCCATCGGCCGGGAATTCAACCGGCGGATCAAAAAGGTCTTTGACGCCCGCGGTATCGAAATACCCTTTCCTCATCAAACCGTATACATGGGACAGCCTAAACAGGGCCAGGCCCCGCCTCTGGAAGTCCACATCGATCGATCATGATCCGCCTGGAAACTCGATCCTGATATACCAAGTTGTATTCAGAGGTTCTCGCGGTCCACATTTGATGGACCCGTAAAGGAGAGGGGGCAGGGTTGAGGCCCATGATTTCCGTGGTATCCGCTTTTAAGTATCATGATTATCAAATCCTGTTATTCTTGTCAGCCTTCTCCTTGCCAAACCGGAGGAAGGCTTGGTCCGCCCGGGGTTGCGAAGCCCCGGGCGGAGGCAGCGGCTGATTAGAAGTCTTTGAAATCTTCATCCATGGGGATGACTTCATCCGCCTTGACAATCTTGGCCGGAGGCCCGGCCTCGTGCCCGGCCGTTTTCCTTTTCTGGGCTATAGCCGGTCTGGCCAGAGGTTTGGCCGGCCGTTGCTTCGGCCTGGCGCTGTACTCTGTATGCCTCAGAGTATTGCCGGCCGCCGCCCCCCCGACCAGGGTCATCAAATCGCCGACCACTTCCATCATGCTCTCGGCCTGGGCGTTGAGTTCCTCGGAAGCGCTGGCCGATTCCTCGGCACTGGCCGCGTTCTGCTGGGTGACTCTGTCCATTTGAGTCACGGCCTGATTGATCTGTTCGATGCCTTGGGCCTGTTCGGTTGAAGCCGCGGCGATTTCGCCCACCAGCTCGGCCACCTTATTGGCGTTGTTGGCCACTTCCACAAAGGCCTCGTCCGCTGTTTTGACCAGTTCGGTGCCTTGAGAAATCCTTTTTATGGTATCCTCGATCAGGTTGGACGTGTTCTTGGCCGCTTCCGCCGCCCGCTGGGCCAGATTGCGCACCTCGTCGGCGACCACGGCGAAACCGGCCCCGGCTTCGCCGGCCCGGGCCGCCTCCACCGCGGCGTTGAGGGCCAGCAGGTTGGTCTGGAAGGCGATTTCGTCTATGGTCTTGATGATCTTGCTGATTTCCTGACCGGAGTTCGAAATTTCGTCCATGGATTTAGTCATCAGCTTCATGGATTCGCCGGCCTTGGACACCACGGCCTTGGATTCATCCATGAGACTGTTGGCCTGACTGGCGTTGTCGGCGTTCTGCTTGGTCATGGAGGACATCTCTTCGAGCGAGGATGAGGTTTCTTCCACGCCCGCCGCCTGTTCGGAAGCCCCTTCGGCCAAGGACTGACTGGCCGAGGACACCTGGCCGGAAGCGGCGGAAACCTGGGCCGCGCCCGAATTTAAGGCCTCGATGATCCGATTGACCGGCTTGGTGATGCTGCGGGTGATAAATATGGCCAAGAAAATGCCCACGACCAGGGCCACGACCAGTCCGACCAGCATAATCGTCGAAGCCATGGACAAGGAAGATGAGGCCTGGTTGGTCATATCAACGGTGCTGTTCATGCCGGCATCGGCCACGGCCGTAGTCAAAGCCAGCACCTGATCGGCCACTTCCCCCCGCTTCTTGCCGAGTTCGTCAAGGTCCACCCAGTTTTTGAGCAGGGCACTCATGGCTTGTTTATACTCATTCCCGGCGGCCTTGATCTCATCGATTTGCCGAAGATTGACCTCCTGGCGGGTGACCGCCCGTAAAATTTCCAACTTCTTTTCTATGACCTCGAAGTTCTTTATGGTTTCTTGGAGAAGAGCCGGGTCCCGCACGGCCTGCGCTCTGAAATTGCCTATCTGCATGGCGTTGCCCAGGTCGATGAGTTCGCTGACCCAGGTGATTTTCTGAAGCCGGTCCTTTAATTTGTCGGCCGAATCCGCTTCGCTGATCTGCTTTTCCATGGCCTCTTTCTGACTGTCCAGGAACTCAACACAATTTTTCATATACTTGGCCGCGGCTGCATACATGTTCGTCCGGTTTTGCCCAATAGCCTCGTTGCTCTGGACCGTCTGATCGACCAAGCCTTCATACTCCTTCACCCTGGTTTCAGCCTCGCCGATTTGTTCCCTGAGTTTGACCAGTCCCGGGTATTTGGCCACCAGTGCCTTGGCTTCGGCGATGGCCCCGTGGACGTCTTCCAATTTCTTGCGGCCGTTTTCCAGATACCCCTTGTCCGCGCTCAGCGCGTATCCGCGTATTCCGTACATGGTTAATAAAGCATTCCGCTCCAAAATGTTGGCGACGCCCACTTCCGGCACGTATTCATTGGCCAATTTTTGCGAGACGGTCGTTACTCCCCGCATCTGCCACACAGCCGTTCCCCCTAAAAACACGGCAATGGCGATCAAGAGTCCAAAACCCAAAGTGATTTTCGTTCCCAGTTTCATCTGCCTCATCTTTCATCTCCTTAATTATTTTACGTTCGCTTTTCAGGCCGGGCGACCCGGGACGCCGATCATGATTGGGCTTCCAGCAAATCGATTTCCTCGTTGCTCAAAACCCGGTTGATGTCCAGCAGAATTTTGACGCCCCGGCCGATCTTGGCCATGCCCAGGATATAATCGGTGTCCAGCTTAGTCCCGAAAGTCGGGGTGTCTTCAATGTCCTCGCCCTTAATGTTGACCACCTCGGACACGGCGTCCACGACAATGCCGATCTGGACCTGACCCGATTGGCCGCTGACTTCCACCACGATGATGCTGGTCCTTTCGTTATAATCGAGGGGAGGCATGCCGAACTTGAGCCTCAGGTCGACCACTGGAATGACCTTGCCCCGCAAATTGATGACCCCTTTGACAAACTCGGGGGTTTGAGGAACCGAGGTGATCGGCATCATCCCGATGATCTCCCGGACTTTAAGGATGCCGATGCCGTATTCTTCACCGTTTAGGGAAAAAGTCAGGTATTTCCCCTCCCGCTCCCCGACGCTCGCGGCGCTGGAAACCACCTTTTGAGCCTGAGCATTCATACTCCTACCTCCCTCTTTTTTGAGTTGTTCATAAGCATTTTGTGCAAAACGGCCGCCACATCGGTAAAATCGCCGTCGGCGAAGCTGAGAAACCGGGGCCGCAAGGAATGCCCCTTGGCGATGGTTTCCTGATCCCCGTCGGGCAGGATTAAAATTATTCGGAGGTCGTTGAAAGAAGACCGGATCGAGAAAAGCAGGTCCAAATCTTCCCGTCTCCCGGCCATTATCACCCCGATAATATCGTGTTGACCGGGCTTTCTGAGTTTTTTAGTCAATGATTCGATATCGGTCGTCAGTTCCAGTTGTTCTTCGGGGACCATCTTTTTTATAACCTGATAAAGAAGCGAAGCCGTCGGTTTTCGGCTCGAAATCCACAGAACTATAGAATCCACCGGAATATACTCCCTGAAATAATAGATTAATTGGGGTTTTTACAGTTCACTCGATTTATATAGGCATAGGGCGTGCCAACTCGGCCTCCATGGCGTCGTTTTATTTTGTTTTCTTTTCCGAAGAGGTTGGGGCCATAGGGGGAGTGATGGAACAACGCAATTAATTCACTGGATTACGGCCAGCGGGCTTCAAAATTGGGACAAAAAAACTCGGTTATGGCGAGAGCCTTTGAAGGGGATTCGAAGCAATCACCGGATATTAAGAGATCGGTTCATTATTCCGCCCCGATGGGATTCCCAGTCGCGACCCACGGATAAACTCCTTAATGAATGAGTTGGTATTGGAATCGGCCGGAGATAGTTTGGAATATCAGCCTGACAAGGGGGAGGATTTTGATCTGCCGCACAGACCATGGATGGTTTGCGCCGAAGTATTTTCAATCCGAAAGAATGTATTTTTTCCGAAAAACAGGATAATGTCCGTAATATCGGACAAAGTCATCAGGAAAGTCCGCCGACCTTACTGACGCCGTACTTTTTCATGAGTTCGTATAACCGGGAACGGGACAGACCCGATAGTCGACAGGCCTGGTTGACGTCCCCACGGGCGGCGGTCATCAGGTCCTGCATGTATTGCCGTTCCGTGGTCTCCCGCAACTCTTGGAGGGTGGGCAGGGTTTTAGCCGGGCCGGGGCTGCTTGGCCTCGGGCCGGAGGCGGCCGTCCTATCCGTGACGGAGGACCTGGCCACGAATATTCTGATATTGGAAGGCAGATGCTTCGGATAAAGAGTGGGGTCATCTCGGGCCGCGACCAGGGCCCGGTCGAGGGTGTTGACCAATTCCCGAACGTTGCCCGGCCAGTTGTAAGACTTCAAGGCGGCCAGGAATTCTGGGGAAAACCCTTTGATCCCGATACCGTTGCGTTCGCAAAGTCTGGCCATGTGATATAAAGCCAGGTCCTTGAGGTCGTCCAAACATTCCCGCAACGGCGGCAACTCGATGACGAAGGACTTAAGGCGAAAAAGGAGGTCCTGACGAAATTCGCCTTGGGCGGCCAATTCGTCCAGGTTGCGATTGGTGGCGGCCACCAGCCGAAAATCGCTCAACTTTTCTCGTTTGCCCCCCACCGGCCGAAACCGCTGTTCCTGAAGCACCCGCAGAAAGGCCCGCTGGATGTTCAAGGAGAGTTCACCGACTTCATCAAGAAAAAGGGTGCCTCGGTCGGCTTGCAAAATCAAGCCTTCATGGGTCTGGTCGGCGCCGGTGTAGGCCCCCTTCTCATAACCGAACAAAACGCTCTCCACCAAGGTGGCCGGCAGGGCGGCGCAATCCACCACCACAAAATTATTTCTGGCTCGGGGGCTGTTTTCATGGATGGCTCGGGCGAACAGCTCTTTACCCGTACCGGTTTCGCCGGTGATTAGAACGCCGGCCTTACTGTTGGCCGCTCGGGCCATGAGGTCCAGACAGGCGGATATCTTCGGGCTTTGGCCGACGATGCCCTCCCGTTTTAAAACCATCGTGGTCTGGGCCGCCCTCTTTTCTTCGCGGTACTGCAAGACCCGCAATAGGGGCAAGGTAATATTTTTTACGGAAGACCCTTTTTGAATGTAATCCCAGGCTCCGCTTTTGATGGCCATTTCGGCCCCGTCCGGATCGCCCAAGCCGGTTATGATGATGATTTCCGGGTAAAAAGGAGTCTCCCTCAGCCGGGGCAGGAAATCCAGGCCGTTGCCGTCGGGCATCCGGACATCGAGAAAAATGACATCGGTTTCCTGGGTCGAAGCCCGGCGCAATCCCTCTTCCAAGGTAATGGCGCAGGAAGCTTCATAACCCATGTTTTGAATCGTTTGGCGAAGCATTTCGCCGAACATTTCGTCATCATCGACTATAAGGACTTTGGCCGTCATGCCCCCGCACTGTGCCGGATTGCCGGAAACGAAAATTTTTTAATTATTAAACCCAAGCCCTGATCGATGTCAAGAAAAGGCTGAAGGTCGCTTTTAAGAAAGGGGGCAAAAGAAAACCGCCGGGAGGGGGAACCCGGCGGCAAGTGGGGGTTGGGGGGTTATGTGGGATGGAATATTACCAGGCTCTCGAAGCAAGACTCTTAACTTACCTCCTGTCTTCCTGTCTTTAGACCGTAACTTTTTTTCGGCCCCAAATAAACAGGTTTAACACTCCGGAACCTGATGGCTGTATTAGAAAGCAAAACTATTGCCATTTTTGCCTTAAAATGTCTTCCCGGGAAACTTTTTTATCTATGATATATAACTGGCTTATTATAATATATTTTTTTGCGGAGTAGCCGGAGGGACTCCGAGCAGCCCGCCGATTTCATCTTATAGTTCCCGGCCCAACGGAACGATTATTGTCCGACATTTCGGACAAAAATCCAATTTAACGGACAAATTCCGGACCGCCGGATAAACGGATATTACAAATAATTCTCCCGTTCAGGCGTGCATCGGCCGGAAACTGAAAAAAGCCGGGTCCGCGGACTTGCTTTGAAAAAGGCGGCCCTGACCGGCTTCTCTCCAAGTCAGGGCCAAAAAATTTATTTCCTCTTTTTTTCAATTCATTTTCGCCAGAATCCGGCCGATGACCATCCGTTGGACCTCGGAGGTTCCTTCGACGATCTGGAGGATCTTATTGCCTTTGTAATAGCGGGAGACCGGATATTCGTTCATGCAGCCGTATCCGCCGTGAATCTGCACGGCGTTACTGGCTGTTTTCTCCAGCATTTCGCTGGCGTAAAGCTTGGCGGCGCAGGCCTCGAACTGGTGGGGCCGGTCATGGTCCTTGAGCCAGGAGGCCTTGAGGTATAAGTTCCTGGCCATTTCGATACCCACGGCCATATCCGCCAGTTTGAAGTGGACGGCCTGGTGATTAAAGATCGGCTGGCCGAATTGGGCGCGTTGCTTGGAGTAACGCAGGGCCTCCTCGAAGCAGGCTTGAGCTGAACCTACGGCGATGGCGGCGATGCTGATCCGCCCGGCCTGAAGGGTGGCCAGGTGCTGGGCGAAACCACGTTCGGGGTCTCCCAGCAGGTTCTCCCGGGGTATACGGCAATTATCAAAGATAATCTCATGGGTGGCCGAGGCGTGCCAAGCCATCTTGTCGTATCTTTTGCCCAGTTTGAAGCCCGGAGCGCTCTTGGGGACGATGAAGGCGGCGATTTTTCGTTTTTTACTTTCCTGGCGGCCGATCCGGGCCGCGGCCAGGACCAGAGTGGAGTTGTCCAACCCGATGTTGGTGATGAACTGTTTGGTCCCGTTGATGACCCATTCGTCCCCGTCCAGGACGGCCGCGGTCCGCAATGCTCCGGAATCGGACCCGGAATCGGGTTCGGTCAGACCGAAGGCGCCGATTTCCTTGCCTCTAGCTAGGGGCATAAGATATTGCCTTTTTTGCTCCTCCGTACCGAACATGTGGAGTTCGTGGGCAACGATTACGGTGACCTCCACCAGAGCGGAAACGGCCATGTCGCCCCTGGCCAGTTCCTCCATGCACAGGTTCATGCTCACCCAGTCCCCGCCACTGCCGCCGTGGGCCTCGGGGATGATGATGCCCATCATGCCCAGTTCGGCCATCTGCTCGATAATATCGTAAGGGTATGCCCCGGTCCGTTCCATTTCCTCGGCCCGGGGGGCAAGCACCTTCCGGGCGAAATTTCTGGACATGTCCCGAATCATTGTCTGTTCATCGGTCAGATCAAAATTCATTGCCCGAACCCTTCCTAAAAAGAATTTTTCCGGGTCTGGAGCGAGAGCCTCGCAGACCCGGACACAGACATCTCATACCAAATCCCATTTGTAATATCACAAAACAAGGTCATTGCGAGAAGCCCCGCCGATGGTGGGGCGACGAAGCAATCTATTTATTTTGATAAAGATTGCTTCGGTCCGCAAGGTGCGGACCTCGCAATGACGGCTTGGCCGTTTGATTTTGTTTCAAAATAAAAATAGGATCATTCGTCTATTCGATCTAGGTCCTAAAGCGTCAATTGGTTAGAGTAAAGGTCAAGGTCATCCCTTCCGGACCGCCTTCAGCCTCGTTTCTAGGAAAAAGCTTGTGTCCGACGGTCACCTCTTTTCCGATCAAATCCATGCCGGCCTGATTCGGGTCAAGTTCCAAGACGTTGCCGATCACAAAAGGTCCGTCGGTCAGTTCCACCATGCCGACGACATAAGGCGCGGGGAATCCGGCCGGGGCCACCCGGATGACGGTAAAGGTCTTTATCTTCCCCTTTGGGGCCAAATCGGTCTTTTCCAGCTTGGACCCGCCGCAGGACGTGCAGGTGCCGTTGGGCGGGGTGAAAAGAGCGCCGCAATCCAGACATTTGAGTCCGAGCAGCCGGCCTTGGGCCAAACCTTCCTTGAAAGCCGTATAAGTCAGCGGATATTCTTTCATGAGTCCCTCCGAAAAATCACGTGGGCCACCGTGCTGAAATCGCCGCCCAGGGTGTCGATCAGACCGATTTTGGCCCCTTCCACTTGCCTGTCGCCGCACTCGCCGCGCAGTTGTTTGACTATCTCGTAAGCCTGGGCCACACCGGTGGCCCCGATGGGGTGTCCCTTGGCCTTTAGTCCGCCCGAAGGATTAATGGGGATTTTACCCTTTAAAGAAGTATCGCCCCGGTCGGCGGCCGCGGCCCCTTGTCCGAAGTCGAAGAAACCGAGCATCTCGGTGGCCACGATTTCGGCGATGGTGAAACAGTCGTGCAATTCGCAGACATCGACGTCGGCCGGGCCGATGCCGGCTTCCTGGTAAGCATGCTTAACGGAAGCCTCCCGGGCGGCCATCCGGGTCAGGTCCTTCTGGTGGAAAAGGGCCCCGGCGCTGCCCTGTCCGGTGCCCACCACGTAAACAGGCTTGGTTACATATTTTTTATACTTGGCCGCGTCGGCGACCACTATGGCCGCGGCCCCGTCCGAAAAAGGACAACAGTCGAACAACTGGAGCGGATCGGCGATCATGGCGCTGTTGAACACCGTGTCCATGGTGATTTCCTTGCGGAAATGGGCCAAGGGGTTCTTGGCCCCGTTGGCGTGGTTCTTTACGGCCACCCGAGCCATGCTTTTCTTCAATTCCGGGAGAGGTATGCCGTATTTCTTCGAGTACAGATGGGCGACCATGGCGAAGACGCCGGGAAAGGTCAACCCGGAAAAATGTTCATGTTCGGAATGGGTGCCGATGGCAAAGGTCTTGGTGGCCAAAGGCGTCCCCATGATGGTGGTTCTCTCCGTCCCGCCGGCCATGACCAGATCGTGCACGCCCGAGGCCACCATCAGAGCGGCGTGCCGCAAGGCCACGGTGGCCGAGGCGCAAGCCCCTTCAAACCGCGTGGCCGGGGCATGATTGGGCAAGCCGATTTCCGCGGCCAGAAACGGGGCGATGTTCCCCTGGGTCTCCTCAAAGGGACCAAGAACGTTGCCGATAAACAGGGCTTCGAGGTCCTTGGCCGCCACCTTGGCGTCTTCCAGGGCCTCGATCGCGGCCAGGGCGAACATTTCCTTCATGGTCAGGTCCGATATGCCGAACTTGGTCATACCGACGCCTAAAACAACTACTTCCCTCATAATTTTCTCCCGTTTAAAAGTGTTTCTTGTCGCGGGGGGCCGTCCGGCTGAAGATCAACCATCTTCGGCCAGACACCCCCGTTGGCTGCTAGGACTCGTCAGGTTAAAAATTTTGGCTGAAAAAAGTCCGATCCTACCTGGGCTGCATCCGAATGGCCCCATCCAGCCTGATGGTTTCTCCATTGAGCATGGCGTTTTCAACAATCTGCTTGCATAAAAGAGCAAATTCCGACGGCCAGCCCAAGCGTTTGGGGAAGGGAACCATCCGGCCCAGGGCGATCCGCACGTTCTCCGGCAGTTGGGCCAGCATGGGCGTGTCAAAGAGGCCCGGGGCGATGGTCAGGACCCTGATGCCGTAATCAGCGAATTCCCGGGCGATGGGCATGGTCATGCTGACGATGGCCCCTTTCGAGGCGCTGTAGGAAGCCTGACCGATCTGGCCCTCGAAAGCGGCGGCCGAGGCCGTATTGATGACCACGCCCTTTTCCCCGTCGTCATTAGGGGTGTTTTTGACCATTTGTTCCGCCGCCAGCCGGATGACGTTGACGGTGCCGATAAGGTTGACTTGGATGACTTTGTTGAAGACTTTCAGGGGCATCGGCCCGTCTTTTCCAAGGACCTTGGCCGGTTGCCCGATGCCGGCGCAGTTGATGTCAAAGTGTACGCCTCCGAAAGCCTGTATGGTTTTATCGAGGGCGGCCTTGACGCTGGCTTCGTCGGTCACGTCGCAGCGGCAGAAAATGGCGGCGTCGCCCAGTTCGGCGGCCAGGGCTTCGCCTTTGTCCTCGGTCAAATCAAAAAGGGCCGCTTTGCCGCCTTCCTTCACGAACAAACGCGCGCAAGCCTCACCCAGACCAGAGGCGCCTCCAGTAATCACAGCCACATTACCTTTGATCTCCATCGGTCATTCTCCTCGCTTTCTCTTTTTCCTGATAATACCATCACGGTTTAGCGGGTCAAAGTAAAACGGTCATGACCCGGCCGTCGTTCCTGCGAAAGGGAACCCGGTCTTCGGTATGGTTTTTTCTGGACCCCCGCTTGCGCAGGGGTGACGGATTAAACTTCGGGTCAGGGGAAAAATGCGCATTCAGGGTCCACTTTCAGATAAGATGAAGCATAATTAACAACGTCATTCCCGCGCAAGCGGGAATCCAGACCACCGATAACCGAATGATTACCTGACCCGCTTCGCCGAAGACCGGCCTGGCCTCCGGACGAGGTTCAATTGAGCATTATTAAATTTTTGCCCATTTCTTGGCAATATTTATTCTCTTGTCCAGATCGTATTCCGATCTGACCGCCACCTCGGCCGTCATGGGCGAACCGGAGGCGCTGATGCCCCAGCCCATGAAATAGCCCGTCCACCTGGAAGCCGCCGCTTCCTGGATTAAATGTAAAACCCGGAGACGCTCCTCGGTGGTGTATTTTTCGTTGCCGCCAAGATACTGGTCCATCCACTGCTTAAGTTTGGGGTTCCGATAATCCCTTTCGGTGGGCATGGTCACGATGATGCCGCCGGCGATGTCGTGCAGCAAGGCGATATGATCGCCGACCAGGGTCTTGATGTAATGGCAGCCGGCGTTACCGATCAGCCCGTTGGGCAGATAAACGCCGCTGGGGTGCGTCTCGCCGTCGACCGCCGCCCCGAGGGCGCACCCGTAAGCGGTTTCGGCGTGGAGCATCAGCCTGGTCAGCTTCTCCCTGATGTGGGCGGTTTTCATGCTCAAGCCGTTGACCTCGGCGACCAGGGCGGCCAGACCGACGACCAAATCGGTGTGGCCGGCCAGACAAGCGCATTTGGATTGACGTTGGATGCGGCCGAAATAATGAGGCACCTGGCCGGTCATGTCCACTTCGCCGCAGAGGAAGACCCTTTCCCAGGGCACGAAAACATCTTCAAAGACGGTCATGGCCTCGACCGCCCCCAGGGTCGAGCCGATCGGGCATTCCATGTCCGCCTCGGGCCAGGAACGTCCCGGGGCCGGCCGGGCGATGAGGTGAAGACCCGGTGCATCGACCGGGACGGCAAATGATACGGCGAAGTCCTCGTCGCCCCGGCCCAAGGTTCTTCCAGGCACGACCACGAGCTCTCTGATACAGGGACCATAGGAAGTATGGACCTTGCAGCCGCGGACCACCAAGCCTTTAGCGTCCTTTTTTATAATCTTCACGCCGGTCAGGTTTTTTTGTTTGGAAGGCGGCACGGTCCGGTCGCCCTTGGGGTCCATCATGGCCCAGGCCAGGTCATAATCGTTTCTCATCAAATACTTGACAAATTCCTGGTAACGCGGGTGGTACTCGGTGCCGTGCTGCTGATCGGTATCGTAGGTGGCCGTCCACTCCATGCAAACCATATTGGACTGACACCAAGTGCAGATGCGCCGCTGGGTGACCTCCCGGGTCAGGCGGGCCTTGATCACGGCGTCCTCCCGGCTGGTCTGAAGGTGCATATTGAGCCGGCGGACCGGCTCATCGACCAGGGGCGAATGGACCACGGAACGGTCCTTGAACTCATCGTCAAAAGAAAAATCGTGGGTGGCCCCGATCAAGTTCAAGGTGGACTGGAACCGGGGATCGTCCCAGACCCGGTCGACCTTTTCCCCCAACATGTAGACGTCGGGCCTGACGGCCTTCAAATCCTCGATGTATTCGGCCTTGGTTTTTATGGCCATATTCGACCTCCTGGTCACCCGCCGCCCCAGACGGCCGGGCTGGTTCAGCCGTTAAAATGTTGCTCGGTCCGGGCGATGATCGAATCCTGGAGTCCCTTGCTCAGGTCGACGAAATAAGCGCTGTACCCGGCCACCCGGACGATGAGGTCCGGATAATCGGCCGGATGGCGTTGGGCGTCCAGCAAAGTCTCCTTGTTCACCACGTTGAATTGGATTTGGCTGACGCCCAATTCCCCCCAAGCCCTCAGATAACCGATAAAAATGTCCTTCATCCCGCCTTGGAGGGCCGAAGGCGGGAACTTCTGGTTGAGGAGGTGGTTGTAAGTCTGGAGGGTGTCGATCTTCGAGGCCGACTTGAGCACGGCCGTGGGGCCTTTGAAATCCGCGCCCTGGCCCGGAGACAGGGTGGCGTCGGCGGCCGGGTCGCCGTCCCTGCGCCCGTCGGGCGTGGCCGGCAGATCCGCGGCCAGTCCGTAGGTGGCCGACACCCCGCTGCCGTCCCCCCGGCAAGGATAGCCGAACCGGTCGGTGTACTCGGCCAGGACGGCCGAAGTCCGGTGATGGACCAAAGCGGCGATTTCGTCGGCGTAATCGTCATCGTTGCCGTATTTGGGGGCCTGTTTCATCATCTGCCGGAGGTCCTCGAAACCGACCCAGTTGCGGTCCATGGCCTGGATGAGCCGGGCCAGGTCGATCTTTTTTTCCTCGAAGACGAGCTTCTTGATCGCGGTGATCGAATCGGCCACGTTGGTCGTGCCGATGATGACGATAAAGTCATGGATCATGGAGGGATAGACCCAGCGCCGGCTGTCTTGGCCCTTTTGGATACAACCGTCCATCAAGGCCGAAAGAAAAGGTCGAGGCGCATATTTTTCATAAAGGGACCGGGAAGTATTTTCCAGTTTGCTCAGCCTTTCCGTGAAAAAGCGGACCTGGTCCAAGTAAGCGTCGAGCAGATCGTCGGCCGATTGGAAAGTCAGGGGGTCCGGCGTGGGCGCGCCCCATTGTTCGCCGGTCGCGGGATTCCGTCCCTGGTGGAAAGCCCACCAGAGACACTTGGGCAGGACCAGGTAGCCCATGGCCCGGCGGGCGATGTTCCTGCCCGGGATTTCCACGTAAACGCAGCCCGAAATGGCGTAATCACGGGCGTCGGCTGGGGGGACGTCCCATTTTTCCAGCAAGGGGATCATGGCCCGGTCGTTGAGAAACGAGGGATAGCCCAGGCCGGAGGCCACCACGTCCGCGGCGTGGGACAGTAATTCGTGAGGCGTGTCCTTATGGCAGCGCATGGCCAGACTCGGTTCGAGGGTCCGCATGGTTTGGGCCGTGTCCAAAACCAGGTGGGTCATTTCGTTGGTCACGTCCCGGCCTTGTTCATCGACCCCGCCGATGGTGGCCGCCTGAAGCGAGGCCACCCCCCCGTAAAGGCTGGACAGGGTCGGCGAATAGATCAGGCCCAGTTCCTGAAACTTGACCCAGAGCAACTGGAGGAGTTCGAGGGCCTCGTCCCTGGTGATCCGGCCCTCGCCCAGGTCCTTTTCATAAAACGGCCCGAAAACCTTGTCAAAGCGCACGGCGATGCCGATGGTGGTGAATTCCAGGTATCGGGCCACGTGGATCAGGAAAAATGACTGCAAGGCCTCCCGCAGAGACCGGGGCGGGTTCTCGGGGACCCAGGCGCAAACTTCGGCGATATCGGCCAGGCGTTTTCTCTCTTCGGGATCGGCGGCCTCGGCGGCCATTTGTCCGGCCAGGACCGCGTATCGCCGGCCGAAGGTTATGACCGCCCGCAGGGCGATAATGACCGCCTGCAGAAATTCTTTCTGGTCTAAATAATCTACCGGAACCTGGCGGTCGATTTCCTGGAGCCGCTCTTCGGCCTCCCGGATCAGGCCCTTGAGTCCGACCCGAAATATTTTTTCGTAATTGGGGATGCCGCCTTCGGTCCAGTGGCTCCAAAGAAAGGTGCCTTCAAATTTCCAGTACTTCAAAATGTCCCCGGAAAAAAGGCTCTGCTGTCGGTCGCTCATGGACCGGCCCCGCCAGTATTCAATCAGCTCGGCCAGTTCCCGGCGTCCGGCCTCATCGAGGAGCGTGGTCCCTTCCTCGCTGTTGACCAGTCGTTCCACCGAACGCCAGTTCTGGTCGATGCCGTAATACAGCCCCTGAGGGTTCGAGGTGATGTTTCCGACGATCTTTTCCCAACCCTGGATGTAAAGGTCCATCCCGGTCAGGACGTTTTCCAGGGCCCTGGCCCGTTTGATCACCATGGGCTGGGTCTCATAGTCTTTATAAGCCTGGGTGATCAAACGCGAGCGCTGAAGGTCCAGCCTGATGCCCGGCCGGTACATGCCCCGTCCCGCCTCGTCGATTTCATAGCCCCGGCGAACGTTGCGCACGGCCTTGACCACCAGCCGGCTCCTGAGGTCTCCCGTCGTCACGGTCATGTCCTCCTCCTTATCCCAAGGGTCTTGGTCAAAACGAAGTAATTTATCGATATTTGGCGATCTGGATTCCCGCTTGCGCGGGAATGACGATAATAACTATACGTCATTTATCTGAAAATCAGCTCTAAATACGCCTTTTTCACCTGATCGAAAACTCCACCCGTCACCCCTGCGCAAGCAGGGGTCCAAGAAAAAGCCCCGTCGAAGACTGGGTTCCCTCTTTCGCGGGGACGACGGTTTGGGTATTTCGGGCCAAAACAACCATCAAGCATGGCCCGGAATTTCATTTTACGGTTGCGTTTAAAGAGGCATGAAAGTTCCTGCGAAAGCCTCCACTTTTACCGGCCGGCCGGCAAGAGGCGGCCGAGGCCGCCGCTCACTGACAGGCTCGGAACCGATTCAAGTCGGTCGCGCCTCGGCCGACCCATTCAGACTATTTCGGACTTATCATAAGTATAAACGCCCTGACCGGTCTTCCGCCCGTATTTGCCGGCCCTGACCAGTTGTTTGAGCCAAGGGCTGGGCCTATACCTTTCGCCCAGTTCCCGGTGAAGGTATTCGAGCACGGACAGGACCGTGTCCAGACCGATGAGATCGGCCATCCGCAAGGGGCCGATGCCGTGACCCAGGCCCAGGGTGCAAAGCCGGTCGATGACCTCGGGCGAGGCCTGGCCTTCTCCCAGCAGGTTGAAGGCCTCATTGATGAAAGCCGGCAAGAGACGGTTGACAATGAACCCGGGGAAATCCTTGGCCACAAAAGGTTCGATCCCGGCGGTCCGGGCGAAGACCAGGGCCGCTTCCGTGGTCTCCGGCGAGGTCAAAAGTGAAGGAATAACCTCCAAGGTGCTGGAAAGGGGGACCGGATAGAAGAAATGAAGGCCGATCACCTTATCGGGTCTGGCCGTGGCCAGGGCGATCTGGGCGATGCTCAAGGCCGAGGTGTTCGTGGCCAGGACCGCGTCGGGAGGAGTGAGCCGGTCTAGGTCGGCAAAGACCTTCTTCTTCAAATTCAGTTCCTCTGTCACGGCCTCGATGACCAGGTCGGCCTCTCCGGCGGCCTGCTCCAGCACGGTCAAGGGCCTGATCCGTCCCAGAATCTCTTCTGCCTCCTTTTGGGTCCTGCGGCCTTTTTTAACCAGGGTCTGGAGGCTGGTTTCGATTTTCAACAGGGCCTGATCGAGGGCGGTCCGGTCGACATCAACCAGACTGACCTGGAACCCGCTCTGGGCGCAAAGCTGAGCGATGCCGTGGCCCATGATGCCGGCGCCGATCACTGTAACTTGGACTGATGCTTTCATGTTCACCCCCGGAGGATATCAGGATGGCCGGCCGTTTACAGGCCGTGGTGTTCCCATTTTGGTTTCTTCTTATTGATAAAAGAGCCGGCCCCATGGGTGTGTTTGTCCTGCCGCATGAACATGGATAAAACCATCTCCGCCTCGATGCGCAGCCGTTCCTCAAGGGTCCGGCCGATGCCGCGGATGACCGACTCCTTGTCCGAGCGGATGGCCCCTTGGGGCAGTTTGCAGATGGACCTGGCCAGTTCCCTGGCCCTGGCCTTGACTTGGTCGTGGGGGACGATTTCGGTAACCAGGCCCATCCGGTAAGCCTCTTGGACGTCGATCCGGCGGCCGGTGATGAGCAGCTCCAGGGCGTGGGCGAAACCGACGACCAAGGGCAGACGGACGGTCAAACCGTCTCCGGCCACGATGTTCCAGCGCCGCTCCAAGGCCCCGAACTCGGCCTTTTCCGAAGCGATGCGGATATCGGCCAGGAGGGCCGTTTCGAAACCGCCGGCAAAGGCATAACCATTGACGGCGGCGATGATCGGCTTGAAGATGTCGGCCCGTCTGGTGTAGCCGACGTAGCCCTCACAGTTGTACACCTCGACCCGAAACTGGTCCCAGGTTCCGATTTCATGAAGGGCGGCGGCGGCGTTCAGGTCCCAGCCCGCGCAAAAGGCTTGTTCTCCGGCCCCGGTGACGATGGCCACGAAGGCATCGTCATCGTCCCGGAAAACCTTCCAGGCGTGCTGCAGTTCATCCGAAGTCTCCCGGTTGATGCAGTTGTGAACCTCGGGACGGTTAAGGGTGATGGTCGCCACGTGATCTTCCTTCTCGTAAATGATGTTTTTGTACTGCATGGACTCCTTCTCCAGGCTGGAGGCTCGCCGGGGACGGCGAGGTTGAGGTGTTTAAAGTGGGCCTGGGCCGAGGGTCCAGGCCTTTCCAATTACATATGTATGAACGTTCGTCAATTAAATTTGAACGATCATGCACCGTCTCTTTATAATCAGGGCCGGCCACGGCGGACCGGGGCGGCCCAGGGCGCCGCCGATAAAAATCCCGGTCCCGTCGATAAATCCGGCCGGCGCTTTTGATAAAATATCACTCTCACGGAACCCCGCGAGGCTTCATGGCCGGGGGCCCCTGGCTGTAGTCGCCGAAGGGACCGTCCCGATCGGCCACGGCCGCCTGGATGCCTTTTTCCTTGGCCTTCTTGACAAAATCCTTGCCCTCCGGCGTGTTCCGCATGTACCCGTCCAGGATGACCCCCAAGGTCTGGGTGCTCTGAAGTCCCATGTTGTCAAAGGCCTGGTTGACGATGAGTTTCATGGCCGCAAGCTGGGTGGTCGGGCACCTGGCCATGCGCTCGGCCCAATACCAGACCTCGTCGTTTAATTTTTCCACCGGGACGGCCTTGTTGATCAGGCCGATTTCCGCCGCCTCCCGGCCGCTGATGGAATCCCCGGTCAGGGCCAGCAGCTTGGTCTTGGTCAGACCGAGACGATAAATCCACATGCCCGTCAGATAAACGCCCCAGACCCGTGAATAAGGCGTGCCGAAGCGGGCGTCTTCGGAGGCGACGATCACGTCGGAAAGCAGGGCCAGGTCCGAACCGCCCCCGACGCACCAGCCGTGGACCCGGGCGATGACCGGCTTGGGGCTGCGCCAGATACTCATGAACTTGGGCACCGGGGCCTTGAAGGGGTTGGTGACCATGATCATGTCGCGGCCGGGGTCCCATTCCTCGCTCTGGGACTGGCCGCCCCATTCGGCGAAGTGATCCAGGTCCTCGGAAAAGTCAAAGCCGGCGCAAAAGGCCTTGCCGGCACCCTGGAGAATGATCACCCGAACCTCGTCGTCGATGTTGGCCGCCCCCAGGGCCTGCTCTATTTCTTCCGGCATGGGCGGCCGGATGGTGTTGAACTTCTCCGGCCGGTTCAAGGTGATCACGGCGATCCGGTCTTTTTTCTCATAAAGAATGGTTTGGTAAGTCACGGGCATCCTCCCTTGTTTTTTTTCGGCCGGGCCACGGCCTCGGCCAGAATCCTTTCCGCCATTTTGAGGGCGGGCTTTAAATATGGGCTATGCTTTTCCCTTCTGGATTTAATCTCTTCTAATTGAATGATGCCCACAAAAAGGCCCCAAAGGACGTCAACAAACTCATAGGTGTCGGTCTTTTTCAACAGCCCCCTCTCCTGACCCAGATCGACGATCCGCCTGAGGGCCTGGAAATTGGACCGGCCTTTTTCGTCCAGGACGGAACTGAATTCGGGGTCCAATTCGCCGTCCAAACCGGTTTGCTGGAAAATCTGAATTATTTGAAATACCTGCGGTGTTGATTCGTAACTGTGTAAACCCGCTCGAAAAAGATCACTGACCAACCTTTTTCCCGTGCTGTATTGTCCCGCCCGCAACCTGACCTCGATCTTTCTGAATTGTTGGCCCAGATCCTCAATGAAGGGAATCATCAGGGAAAAATAAAGGTGATCTTTGTTCCTGAAATACTGATAGATAGTCGGTTTGCTGATTTCGGCGGCCAGGGCGATCTCGTCCATGGTCGCCTTGGCGTAACCCTTGGCAAAAAAGAGTTTTTTGGCCGCCTCCAGGATTACGGCCTTCCTCTGGCGTTTTTCCCGCTTTTTCCTTTCGCGGATAATCAGGCTGTGTTCTTCGGCATCAGGCATGAAAGGCCTTTCGACGGTTGGTTTAAATCCGCGGAAAATAGAAACCGCTTTTGACCCAGGACAGCCGCTTAAGCCGTCCGTCCCTTGGATGCGGCGGGATTTCGAGGCCGCGGCAAAAAATATTTACTTTAAGTAATATTACTACTACAAGTTAAATGCCCTGTCAAGAGATAAAATATTATGTCAAAAAAGTCAATGACCCCCGCCTAAAGTCGGCGGCTTGAAGCGGCCTTTTCCGTCCGGCCGGATAAATGGGGCCCGCACGGCGGCTTTTATAAAGGCGATCATGGTCGTTTTTGGCCCGGTCGGGACCGATCCTTCAGGAATCCGCCCTTCGTGCGTTTGAAGCCTTCCCCGAGGTCGAGGGATTTCCCCCATTCCCCGGAAGGGATATTCATAGCGGCCCTAAAAAAGGGTTGACAAGACCAGGGCGGTTGGATTATGTCGACGTTGATATATGTTTATATTGATATATTATAAATAAAAATCAAACTCAGGGCCGCCCGGCCCGAAAACATAAGCAGCCAACCCAAAAGAAATGAAGCCGATTTTCTTTTATATCTGTAAATTTTTCTTCATAGGACTGCGGAAAGGAGCACTTATGAGACGCCCCAGTTTAACGATCGCCATGGTTCTGAGTCTGGTCATGGTTCTAACCGCCGGGTCCGACCTCCGGGCCCAGTCCGGCGAACCCGGTTCTTTTAACACCTATAGTTTGGGCGATCTGGTGGTTTCGGCCGAAAGGCCTGATACTCGAGAAGTCGCCACGGTCAACGTCATCACCGCCGAGGAGATTGAGGCGACCAACAGCAAAAGCGTGACCGAAGCCCTGCGGTTCGCTCCCGGCGTCATGGTCACCACCGGCCGCAAGAACGAACCAGAGATTCAGGTGCACGGCCTGGGTCAGGAAAAGACCCTGGTCCTGATCGACGGCGTGCCTTATTATGAAACCAATTACGGCTATTTGAATCTGGACCAGATACCGACGGACATCATTGCCCGCATCGAGGTCACCAAGGGCGCGCCTTCCGTGCTGTACGGAGCCAATGCCCAAATAGCCGTGATTAACATCATCACCAAGACCGCCGGCGACAAGCCCTCCTTTACGGTTACCGGTGAAATCGGGGAGGCCGGGACGTACAAGCTGAGTGTCTCCAACGGCATGAAACTGGGCAATTTCAATTATTGGTTCAACTACACCAGGCGTGAATCCGAGGGTTGGCGTTTGTCGGACGATTTCCAACCCAAGGTCGGCACCATCACCAGGGGCTCCGGCCGGGCGGCCGTCGCCACCGACACGGTCATGGAAGACGGCGGTTTCCGGAATAACTCCGATAAAAGGTCCGACAGCCTTTGGGTCCGGGTCGGAGCCGAGCCCTCTCCTTTGTCTGAATACTATATAAACTTCCATATGATAGGTTCCGAACGGGGATTCCCGCCCGACCTCGATGAGGAACGGGTCTATCCGGACCAGCCGGCCTTCAGTTTCCTGGGACGTTACAACAAATACGACGACCTGGGCGCCGACTTCAGCGGCCGGCAGCAGTTCGGCTCGATGTTCACCCTCAAGGCCAAAATTTTTTATCATTCCCACGAGGATGATTACGTTTCTTATGATGACTTGACCTATGAGGAAAAAGAGGAGCTGGCGGTCAGCACCTATAAAGATTACTTTTTCGGAACGTCCCTGATCGGCGAACTGGATTTCAATCCCCAACACGCCCTCCGGTTTTCCTTCCATTACAAGGGCGACTCCCATAAGGAAAGAAACGACCGGTACCTTCCTTTCGCTTCCATGTTTTCCCACACATATTCCCTGGGGGCCGAGTATGATTACCAGAGCGGGGGCCGTCTGGGCTTGGTGGCCGGCGTGAGCTATGACTGGGTTGACGTGAGCAAGGCCCAGGCGGCCCAGACCGACCGACGGGGTAATCTGACCAGCCTGGACGACCTGCAAACCCCGGACGTCATGTCCGAACTCGATCCCATGGTCGGACTGACTTATTCCTTGTCCGATTCGACGCGTCTGTTCGGCTCGACGGCCATCAAGACCCGTTTCCCCACCCTCTCGCAACTATACTCCAGCCGGTCCGGCAACCGGGACCTCCAGGCCGAAAAGAGCACGAACTACACCTTCGGCCTGGCCCAAAAGTTCGGCCGGATCGCCGAATTGGAGGCGTCCGTCTTTTATCATGACATCACCGACTGGATTTCCCGGGACGGCCCGGAAATGGACAACATCTACCGCAATTACGCCAATATCAGGATCATGGGCGTCGAAGTGACCGCCCACGCCCGACCGACCGACAACCTGACTCTCACGGCCGACTGCACCTTGAGTCAGGGGTCGGATGAGAGCGAAGGCCGGGTCACCGACAAGATCACCCGCCTGCCGGACATAAAAGCCGGCCTGGGTGTAAGCTACTTGATCCCCGTGGTTCTGACCAAGATCGATCTCCGCGGCCTTTATGAAGGTGAAACTTACAGTCAGTTGCCCACGCCTCAGGACCCGACCTTGGAAGAAGAGAAAACCGATTCTCACTTCCTGGTCAACACCAGGATATCCAAGGAACTCTTCGATCACTTCGAGGCTTATTTAGCCGTGGAAAACCTGTTTGATGTGGATTATGAATCGGAAACGTCCTTCCCCGGTCCGGGAAGAAATTGGTTCCTTGGTGTCACGGCCAGGTATTAATTTTAATGATAATAAACCTTCTCCTTAGGCCTGACCGAACGGCCGCCGGGAAAATGATTGCCAAGGTTCTTGTACTTCTGGTATCTCTGATCACGATGATCGTGATCTCGGGAGTCCCGGAAACCTTGGCCCAAAGCGAAAGAAAAATTATGGACCTGGCCGGACGGGAGGTTACTCTCCCGTCCCAGGTCAAAAAAATCGTGACCACCTTTAAGCCGGCCACTCTTTGCGCCCTGTCCTTGGGGCTGGCCGACCGCCTGGTGGGGGTCGAGGAAAGTTCTAAAAAAGAGCCGCTCCAGCTCGAGGTCTACCCCCGCCTGTTCCAGGCCGCCGGAGTGGGCGACAAATCCCGGGGGGTCAATCTCGAGGCCGTGGTCGCCTTGAAGCCGGACCTGGCGGTGCTTTACGCCCAAAAAGACGGCCTGGAAACGGCCGACCGCCTGGCCGCCCTGGGCATTGCGGCGGTGATCATTTATCCGGAAGACTTTCCGGGCCTGGTTCAGTCGCTTCAGGTCCTGGCCGAAGCCGTAGGCGAACCGTGGCGGGCGGCCAAGGTTCAGGTGGCCATGGACCGTATTTTAAACCTGGTGCATAACCGGGTCGGCGCCCTGCCAGCCGCCAGCCGACCGGTGGTCTATTACGCCTCGCCCCAGGACTTTTTCAGCACCGCTTCCGGCCAGATGCTTCAGGATGACATGATAACCCGGGCCGGGGGCCTCAACGCCGGACACGGCCTGAACGGTTACTTTCAGCCCGTGTCGCCGGAACAGGTCCTGGCCTGGAATCCGGACCTGATCGCCGTTTCCCGGCGGATCGCCGGTTCCCTGAAGGAAAACCTGAACAGATCGGAAATCAGAATGGTTAAAGCGATGACCGCCGGTCGGGTGTACGTGTTTCCTTCGGAATTGGCTCCTTGGGACTTCCCCTCCCCCCTGACCACCTTGGGCGTCCTCTGGCTGGGGGTCAGACTTCACCCCGATCTGTTCCGTGACCTGGACCTGCTGAAGGAAGTAAATGAATTTCATGCCATCCTGTTCAACCGAACCTTTGCCGAAATGGGTGGGCGCCTGGCTGACCAGGTCGCACCTTGACCTCCCGCCCTTGAGTTCGGCTTAACCTTCCTCATGAAACTCCAAGCTGGCCAGAACACCGCCCCGGGCCTTTTTGGCAATCACCAGGTCGTGATCGCCGTGGTTTTGGGTTTGTTGGTCCTGGCTTTTTTACTCTCCCTTTTTATCGGCCGGCTGGAGTCGGGTTTCGGCCTTTTGAGCCGGGTTTGGGAAACCTGGAAATATAAAGGGGCGTCCGGCCTGGCCGAAAACGTCGACTGGCTGGTTTTGACCAGCGTCCGCCTGCCCCGCTGCCTCTTGGCCGTTCTGGTCGGCATGGGCCTTTCCATTTCCGGGGCGGTTTATCAAGGCCTTTTCCGCAATCCCCTGGTCTCGCCCGACATCCTCGGCGTGGCGGCCGGGTGCACCTTCGGGGCCGCCCTGGGCCTGATCCTCTCCCAAGTCCAATTCGGCCTGGTTCGTCTGTCGGCCTTCGTCTTCGGCCTGGCTGCCGTCTCCCTGGCCCTGGCCCTGGCCCGCCTGATCGCGGCCCATTCCATTATCGTTCTGGTCCTGGCCGGGCTGGTGGTCACTTCCGTCTTCAACGCCCTGCTGATGATCCTGAAATATTTGGCCGACCCCTACAGCCAACTGCCGGCCATCGTTTTCTGGATCATGGGCAGCCTGCATCGGGCTCAATGGAAGGACGTCTATCTGGCCGGGCCGCTGATCGGCGCGGGCCTGGCCTTGGTCCATTTCCTCCGCTTCCGGCTGAACGTCTTGTCCCTGGGCGACCTCCAGGCCCGCTCCCTGGGCCTCAATCCCCCGGTCTGGCGGATTATGTTCGTGGCGGTCAGTTCCCTGATCGTGGCCCTCAGTGTCTCCACTTGCGGCCAAATTTGCTGGATCGGCCTGGTCGTGCCCCATATGGCCCGCACCCTGGTCGGACCGAACCATGAAAGAATGATCCCGGTCACGGCCCTCATCGGCGGCCTGTTCCTGCTGGTGGCCGACGATCTGGCCCGCACCCTGACCACGGCCGAACTGCCCTTGAGCATCATCACCGGTCTTTCCGGGGCACCCTTGTTTGCTTACCTGCTTTATCGAAACCGCGGGGGCGGCTGGACATGACTCTTGCCTGTTCCGCTCTCCGTTGCGGCTACGGCCGGGAGCCGGTCCTCCTGGACATCTCCTTCTTGGTCGAAAACGGGACTTTCTGCGCCATCCTGGGCCGGAACGGCTCCGGCAAAACCACCCTGCTCCATTGCCTCGGCGGTATCCTCAAGCCGGATCAAGGCCGCCTGGAATTGGACGGCCTGAATATCGCCAGGCTCTCCCGCCAGGAGCTGGCCCGCCTGGTCAGCCTGGTCCCTCAGGAGAGTATCGATATTTTCCCCTTTCAGGTCATCGACGTGGTGGTCATGGGCCGGACCCCTTTTTTAAGCCTGGGGCAGAGTCCGGGCCGGGATGACTATCGGCTGGCCTGGCAGACGCTCGGCCTCCTGGAGGCCGGTTATTTGGGCGAGCGTAACTTCAACAAAATCTCGGGCGGGGAACGACAAATCGCCCTGTTGGCCAGGGCCCTGGTCCAGAGCGCCAATACCATCCTCCTGGATGAGCCGACCAACCATCTGGACTTCCAGAACACCTACCGCCTGCTCGGGCGGATCAAGGAACTATGCCGAAGCCGGGGGCTCCGGGCCATGGCCGCCATACACGATCCCAACCTGGCCTACCTGTTCTCCGATCAAGTGGTCATGCTCAAGGAGGGTCGGCTCCTGGCCCAAGGACCGACGGAACAAATCATGACCGCGGAAAGGGTCAGCGAACTTTACGGCACGGAAACCCTTTTGGCCGAGGTCTCCAGGGGTCTCAGTCTGTTTTTTCCGGCCCTGATCAAGAGATATAGGTCATGAAACAGGCCCTGAAGATGATTATTCTGACCGGGCCGATCCAAGGCGGCAAAACCACCTTGCTGGAGTCCTGGGTCGCATCCTTAAGGACCAAAGGCCTCAAGCCGGCCGGATTTCTGGCCCGAGGCCTATGGTCTGAAGATCGGCGTTCCGGTTTTGATCTGATCGACCTCGGACAAGGGACCATGACTCCCTTGGCCAGGCGGCGGCCCCAGGCCGAAGGCCCGGCGCCCTTTCAATTCCTTGAACCGGGTCTTCAGGCCGGGGCTCGGGCCCTGGCCCCGGAGACTTGCGCCGGAGCCGACCTGGTCATTGTCGATGAAGTCGGCCCCTTGGAGCTTTCCGGCCAAGGGTGGGCTCCATTTTTAGAACCTCTGCTCCAATTGGCCGGCCCCATTCATCTCTGGGTGGTGCGGCGCGGCTTGGTCGAGTCGGTTTGCCGGAAATGGCGTCTCGATCAACCCCTGGTCGTCGAAGCCGATCAACCTCGGGCCCTGGAAAGACTGGTAGAGGCCGCGGCCGGGAAAAGAAACGATGTCTGAGACCTATTTATTTTGGCCTTACCTCGGGGCCTTGGCCGCCGCCCTGCCGGCCGCCTTCCTGGCCTGGACCGGGCGGGTCCGGGCCGCCCGATGGACCGGTCTGGTCGGCACGGGTTTTTGCGCCGTCTGTGTGGGCCTGATTATCTATCTGACCGACCGGCCCCCTCTTTTCGGCCTTTTGGAATCGTTTATTTCCATAGCCTTCCTGCTCGGGCTGGCCGCCTGGCGCAGCGAGCGGACCATCAATCTGAAAGGCTTGCTGTCGAAACGCTTCTGGACCCTGATAGCCTTGATCCTGCTGTCCCTGCTTTTTCTGCCCCGCCGACTCAACCCCGACTTTTACATGTACGACTACCCTTGGACGATCCTCTTCTTTGTGTTCCGTCTGACGGCCGTGGCCGTGCTTCTGTCCGCCTCGGTTTATTACCTGGCCGCCCTGGAGGCCAAAAATTCGCCCGACCTGAGAGGCTTTTTGTTTCAACAAGGCCGAACCTTCCTGATCCTGGGCGGGGCTTTCTTCCTGGCCGGGGAATTTTCCGGGTCGGTCTGGAGCTTGAACTGGCTGGGCGACTTCTGGCGCTGGAGCCGGGGTTTCTTCGAATCAACGGCCATGTTTCTCCTGATCTCGGCCGCCTTTCATCTGCCGGCCAAATGGTCCGTCTCGACCACCGTTCGGGCGGTTTTCGGGGCCGCGCCGGGACTCTTGATCCTCGGCCTGACCATCATCCACCAGCTTATGGAATAGGTCATGCTCAACCGGCTCAGCTCCCTCACTTTCACCATCTGGTCCCTGGCCTCTTTAATCCTGTCCTTGGCCTTCGGCGTGGGCCTGGCCTTCAGTCAAACTTACTATCCCGCGATCCGCGGGATCAACGAAGTCCTGGTCCGGGATTGGCTCCAAGGCCCGGCCTGGGCAGACCCCCTTATAGCCGTCTGGTTTACGGTCCTGTGCGCGGCGGCCTTGTCCCTTTTCATCAACCTGGCCGCCTGCACCATCACCAAACTGATCCCCCGCCTGAATAATCGGGACCGCTTCCGTTCGGCCCTCCTGACGGCCGTCCACATTCTGCTGATCCTGGTCATGATCGGCCACGGGACCACCCTCTTCACCGGTTTTAAATACGAGGAGATCAAACTTCTGCCCGGCCGGTCCCGCGACTTGCCCAACGGCCTGACGGTCAAGCTGGAAGAAGTCCGCTTCACCGATGATATGGCTCTGCTTAAGGCGGATCAGCGCTCGGCCCGGCGGCTTTTCACCCGTCAAGCCTTCCACCGCCGGTCCAACACGGCCAGAGTCATCCTGGCCAGGCAAGGACGGGAAATAGCCGCCGGCGAGCTGCGCATCCTCGAACCGCTGAAAAACGGTCCGCTTCGCCTGACTCTGACGGGGTTCTTCATCAAAAAACAAGGAGCTCGGGAACAGATCGGAGTGAACCTGGCCCTCGGTTCCAACCTCCTGGCCGTCTTTTTCTTCACCTGCTACGGCCTGCTGGTGGTCGGTTACTTTCTGCTGGCCCTCTCGGCCCGGCGTCCGGAAATCGGTTCGGCCGAATGAAGCCCGTTTAACCGGGCGGTGGGTCTCTCCCTGGCTTTCAGGCCTTTTCCAACTCGGCGATCAATATCGGAATAAAAGTGGTCAGGTCCTCGACGATGCCCACGTCGGCCAGGTTGAAGATGGCCGCGTTGGGATCGGTCGAGACAGCCACGATGAAACCCGAATCCCGCATGCCCATGGTGTGCTGGCTGGCCCCGGAAATGCCGCAGGCCAGGTACAGCCGGGGCGAAACGGTTGCTCCGGTCTGGCCGACTTGTCGTTTATACTCCAGCCAGCCGGCGTCACAGACCGGTCGGGACCCGGCCACGGCGGCCTTGGGAAACAAGGCGGCCAGACGGCGGATCAGGGCCAGGTTCTCCGGTTTGCCCACCCCCCGGCCGGCGGCCACCACCACTTCGGCCTGGTTCAGGAGAGCGTCGGATTCCTTGGCCTTTTTCATCCCTAAATATTTCGATGACCGGGGCTCGACGTCAAAACGGCGGACCTCGACTTGGGGTCGGCGGGCATGATCGGAGACCCGGGCCTTGAAGGCCCCCGGCTGAATGGTCAAAACCGTGGTCCCGGCCTTGGAAACCACGTCGGCCGTGATCTTGCCGCCGAACATGCTTCTGGTCATGCTGAGGCCTTGATCCGTCCGGTTGATTTTTTCCACGCCGGTGATACAGGCCGCCCCAAGCCTGACGGCCAGCCCCGGCCCGTAGTCCCAGCCCCGGCTGGTGTGGGCCAGGCAGACGAAGGCCGGCTTCAACTCAGGCAGAAGCCGGCTCAAAATTTCCTTATAGAGTTCCCCGTTATACGCGTCTAAGTGCCGGTTGACTCCGGCGATCACCGGCCATCCGGCGGCCCGGCTGATCTCTTGGGCCATTTTTTCCGCCTGGTCGCCTAAAACCACCGCCTGGACCGGCCAGGACCCCAAACATCCGATTTCCTCGGCCGCGCCGATCAGCTCGTAGGTGACCGGCAAGACCCGGCCCCGGCCGGATTCGGCGACGACCACCACCTTTTTTTTATCGTCATTCACCACAAGGACTTCCCGCGTAAAATTTCAATGAGTCTGACGGCCTTGTTTCGGGGCGTGCCCTCCAGAATCAGGCCGTTCCGCGACTTTTGCGGATAACCCAGGCCCAAGATTTCCTCCCGGCCGGCCGGCGGACCGAGGGACCCGGCGCTGACGGTTTCAAATTCGCGTTTTTTGGCCCGCAGCAGGTTGGACAGGGAGGGATAGCGCGGCTTATTGAGGCCGCTTTGGACGGCCAGCAAGGCCGGCCAGGCCAGTTCCAGGGCTTCCCGGTCGCCTCCTTCGATCTCCCGTTCCACGTACACAGTCGAGCTTTCCGGCCGGACCTCGGTCAGAATCACGGCCGTGGTCCAGGCCAGGGCCAGCATTTCGGCCAGCAGGGGACCGACCTGGCCGTGGCCTTGGTCTTCGGACATGACCCCGGTCAGAATCAGGTCGTAGGGATGGTTCCGGACATAGGCGGCTATAAGGGAAGCGGTCGCCAAGGGACTGACGTACCCTTCATCTTCGGCCGTA